>Ga0209137_1000184_pt1 | contig 69653 bp, 66 predicted proteins | sample SaaInl5LU_22_DNA_FD_184642 | JGI IMG/M metagenome (GOLD analysis project Ga0209137, IMG submission 184642) | Marine microbial communities from expanding oxygen minimum zones in the Saanich Inlet - ESP_105LU_22_DNA (SPAdes) (version 2) | ecosystem: Environmental > Aquatic > Marine > Intertidal... | reverse complement strand
TTTGATTCAGATTAAAAAAGCGTCCATTAAACATGTGAATAAGTTTGTATTACAGTTTGTTGATTTTATCATTTGTCAAACAAATGAAAAACTTCATATGAAAGATGTATTGTCACAATCATACGAATTTATTGAACGTAATTCGTCATTGTTAAAATACAGCGACAAAGAATTGTTTGACCACCAAAAGAATATTTATAACACATTTAAATATAATATTCCGAAAGACGCATTAAAAGATGAGAAAATGGAAATCATGTCAAAAATACCACCAAAACTGGTTTTATATACTGCTCCTACAGGTACAGGCAAAACTCTTACACCACTCGGACTTTCAGAAGGACATCGCATTATCTTCATTTGTGCGGCTAGACATGTTGGTCTAGCATTAGCAAAATCAGCAGTGTGTATGAACAAAAAAATAGCTATTGCGTTTGGATGTGAAACAGCAGACGATATTCGTCTTCATTATTATGCGGCATCGGAATATTCGATCAATAAAAGATCAGGGGGGATCGGAAAAGTCGATAATAGTATTGGCAACAAAGTACAAATTATGATCTGCGATATCAAATCTTATTTGATTGCCATGCACTATATGATGTCTTTTACAGAACAAAGTGATCACGATTTACACATAGATTACACAATATCTAATGTGGAAGAGGAAATCGAATATTTGACACAAGACCACAATAAAGCAAAACAAAAAAATGACGTTGCAACAATGGAAACAATCAAAACCAAGATTTCTACATTACAAGATAAAAAAACTTATTTAAACCAAAGTAAAACCGACGTAAAAGATTATGATTTAATTACTTATTGGGACGAACCTACTATTTCTATGGATTACGACGAACATCCGCTACATGAACTGATCAATAATGTATGGAAGGAAAATAAAGTATCAAAGGTGGTATTATCATGTGCTACACTGCCCCACGAAGAAGAGATTCAAGATACATTGATCGGATTTCGCGGAAAATTTGATAACGCTGAAATTGAAACCATATCTAGTTTTGATTGTCGTAAATCAATTGCGTTGTTAAATGAGGATGGTAAATCAGTTGTACCTCATTTATTATATGAGAATTATGACGACTTACAGAAAAGTGTTGCTCATTGTAATAAAAACAAAACACTTTTACGTTATTTCGATTTGGTAGAAATTGTTTCGTTCATTGAATTGTGCCATGGTGAGCATGCGATTCCAAATGAATACAGAATGGAGGAATATTTTCAACATGATATATCGGAAGTCACGATGAATAATTTAAAACTGTATTATTTACTATTATTAAGACACGTTGATAAAACGAAATGGAATGCTATGTTCCATAGTTTAACAAATGAACAGAAGAGTAAATTATATCCAAATAAGTCAATCAAGCGATTTCATAGTGTTGAACAATCAAAGGGCACACCATGTGCAGGAGGAAAGTTGGCACGAACTCAAAGTGTGAGTACAATATCAAAACCAATTGAAAAATTGACAGCGCCAACTAGTATTACTGGACTCCATATTACCACAAATGATGCTCAAACTTTGACAGATGGTCCGACAATATATTTGGCAAATAATATCGAAAACGTTGCTAATTATTATATTAAACAAACGAATTTGCCGGAGCGTGTGTTTCAATCAATCAGTCAAAAGATCGCAAATAATTCCAAATTTCAAGAGCAATTGACTATTGCCGAGACAAAATTAGAGGAAATACAATTGAAAAAGGAAAAAATGATGAACAAAGACAACGATAAAAAAGGGAAGGGAAAGGGAGAAAGCAAAATCGCAAATCGTAATACAGAATCCGACCCTGAACTAACAAAACTGTACAACACAATTAGTAATTTACAACAGGAAATACAGGTTGTAAATTTAGATGAAATTTATATTCCTAATTCAGTGGAGCATCAAATGCTATGGAATTCCAATGTAAAGGAAGATGCTTTTCGACCGAATATTTCAGATGACGATGTATGTAAAATTATGGCAACAGATGTCAGTGATCAAATGAAACTCCTTCTCCTTCTCGGTATAGGCATGTTCTCAGATGAAAATACTGCTAACCATAAATACATGGAAATTATGAAGAAATTAGCCTACGATCAAAATTTATACGTAATATTAGCATCGTCCGATTATATTTATGGTACAAACTATCAGTTTTGTCATGGTTACATTGGAAAGGATCTGAAAAATATGACACAACAAAAAACAATCCAAGCAATGGGTCGCATTGGACGAAACCAAACGCAACAGCAATACACCATACGTTTTCGCGATAATAATGTGGTAAGTCGATTATTTCAAACACCCACTGAAAATAAAGAAGCAATTATCATGAACGCACTATTTTCATAAATATTCATAATCAAATAACTCGAAATCTCGTTTGTAATATTCATTAATCATTTTTATTGATTCTCTGTTTAATGCTCTACTATATCTTGTTTTTCCTAGAGGTATTTTACAATTGGAAACTTGAAAATGATGATTAAAGTCTATGTAACCAAGTCTCTGCATGTCTTGAGTCAATGATTCTGTGCGTAAAATAACTAAATTTTGAACCAAATCTCCGGATTCGTCAATCAAAAACAAGTATTGAGGCAATTTATGATTATCGAAATTATCAAAACTTTGAAAATATTTTTTTAATTTGCTACATACGAAATCTTGATTCAGTATAGTTTCGTGATTAATAATGCCTCGAAATAACAATTCGGATATAATTCGATCATATGGATTTCGAACAACAGTAATAATTTCAGTGTTATTTCGATCATATGGATTCGAAGACAATATGTTATGATGACATTTATCAAACAATACGTGTTTATGGCGACACATTTCAGACCACGTTAGGTGTTGTAACGAATGTTGCAATTCTTTACACAACCGTAGTTTTTTAAATGCTTTGTATTCAGGTAAATTTTCCTTTATTCGTTGTAATTGATCGCCATCGTTACTTGAATCTTCAGTACTTATGCTATTTTTGCGTTGTTGTAATTCTAACATTTGCAAGTTCTCTAAATGTATTGATTGTTCGTTCATCTTTAATTTCCATAATTTTTTTAACTTCTCGAATTCAGTATCAATTGATTTTTCATAATATCGATGATACAAACAATCCATGTTTAAAGGTTTTTGATTGCGTTTAGTCAAGTATTTTTCAATACTTGTTCCACCCGTTTTTGGTATGTGTATTAGTAAAACATTATCTTTTATGAAAAAGGGCATATGATTATATAAAACTATATAATCATTATAAATTTTTTTAACCAGTGATACTAATCGCATAAGGATTTTGTTTTAAAGAGGACATAATTTCGCCTTGATTACGATTATTGGGTATTTCAGAAGGTAAATGTAACTTACCTTGTAAATGTCCCATTGTATCCAAACTAGGAGGTCCTTGCCTACCACCAGGTAAAGGCGCACGTCCATTCGATAACTGGTTGGTCATATCCTTTGTTTGATAATTTACTTCATTGTTCATCATAGACATGTTTCCTGGAACCATGCGTCCTTTAATGGTAGATGATTTGACATCGTTATTACGTTGTCTATATTCAGCATCGTATGGGCGAGCTTCCTTCGTACCGGAACCTGCCGACGCATTGCCGGCATAGTAATAATCAGATTGATTCATACGATTGTTGTCAATAGGTTGAACACTTGCCACACTATATCCACCTTTGTTCAAGGTTGAATTACCTGCATTCATATGGAATTTAGAATTTTCGGTTGTTTCACGAATTGTAGTAGAAGGGCGATCCGCAGGATTAAATACATAGGACTGTGTAACACGCGTGGTTGCGTTTTGATAAGGACGTAATGTACCAATTGTGTTTTCTTTACGAGAAGGACGCAAAACATCCAATAATGGAGATACTACGGAACCAATCGCACCACTGAAAGCACCGAAATAATCAGTTTGGTGATTTGTGCTCCGGTTATTGTTGTATTTCATTTGCGATTTGATACCATAGTCGCCATCAGTTGGTCCTCCATGTCCAACAGCGTTTGCAACAGATATAGGAACACTACCCAAATCAATATGTTTGGAGGGCATATATTCACCATCTACAAAGACTCCTTCATTATTTGATCCAGCAGCGCCAGTGTAAGATGTAGTGGTTTCGGGACGGTTGGTATAACGGTCTTCTTGAATAGGACGCAATGTAACACCTTTTTCTATGCCGGTAGTTGTCATGACACGATCATGACCTGTTTCAAATGAACGTTCAGGACGATTTTTCTCCAATTTTCCAATGGACCCCATCTCTTTAATAGAACTTACTGCGGGACCTTCATGACCGAATAATCCAACACCTGACGATTTGGAATTTGTTTTTACACGTAATTCATCCACGGTTTTCGGCATCCATTGATCACGATTTTCCATACCCGAATTAAATCCCCCAGACCCTTCGGTACCATACCCCCTATTTAGTCCGGGACCCACTTTTTCTTGTTCGAAAGGAAGGACATTCGATATTTTTGCGGAAGCATTTACACGAGACTGAATAAAATCGGTTTGGTTGGGTGCTCCATATGCCCACTGGTAATTATCATTTGGAGCAAAGAGGGGTGCTTGTTCTTTTTTTTCGATTTGTTGCGTTCCTTTTCCTAAATAATTGTCCATAATGGTATCCGTTTGTCCGTTTTCAACATTTACAGCAGTGTTCTTTCTACCAAAAAACGGAACCATATTATTATGGCGAAAGTAATCGTTATTTACTTTTGTACCTGTCATGGATGTAAATTCTTGACCCTGATTTTGTAAATTCAATTTTTCAATTTCACTTACAGATGTCACATTTTTATTTTCCAATGAATTGATAGAACCATCTAAACCGTTTCTTGGATTCGGTTTAAAATATTTGTCTGTATATGAAGAACCATTATATTGGTTATCAACTGTTAATTGTTCCGTTCTAGAATATTCGGGGGTCTGAATGGGGTATTCGGTTGGAAAATTTTTATTAGGAATATCTACATTCGGAATTTCTTGACCTCCAATAAATCCTTCATCATAATCTTCATTTTCTTCCTTATTTTGCTTTGATACAATATATAAACCGCCTAATGCTACTAATGGTATTGCGAATTCCATTGTATATAAGATAATATATACAATAGACATAATAAATTATGAGACGTATCGTTTAATTCTTGGACAAATAATAATCTATTGAAAATGGATCCTTATTTCCACATGATAATTGTGGAACAACCTTTGGTTTGTAATAATCTTTTTCTAAAATACGTGTTTGAATGTTATCATGAAATGGTTTTTCCAAATGTGCTTGGGGATCGACAATTGGTTGTTCCCAAACTGGATGTTCTAAATCACGATACATCCATGCTGGATGACTTGCACGACTTTCTTCCGTGAAGGGTTTTTCAACTCCATACGAGATTTGTTCTGTAGGTACCTCGTTTATCTTATAATCCTGTTCTTTTTGATCGTCTCGTCCAAGAGGGCGTGTTAAACCCAATAAATCACTTTCTAAATTTATCGTATTTGTTCTTAAATTCGCACCAAACTTTTGTAAATTTAAATGCGCGTCTTCTTGGAAAGGCATAGCGGAACCTTGTCCCGGCACATCTAATTGATATCTTCCCGTATATGTTTGTTGCTCCAATTGCTTTTTTATTCTTATTTCGTCATCATGGAATCGTGTAAACGACATTTATATATTGGGGATACATTAAAAATATACAATAAACAAGACGGTGGTGACGTATTATAGAGCATTTAAATAGGATTCTTTACAACGCCCGTAACTTTTTCGGTGCCATTGACTAATACCATGTTCCAAAATACCTTCTAAATGCTGTTTGGTTCCATATCCTTGATTCTTTTCAATTCCGTAGCGTTCATTTAATTGTGGATATTCAACACATAATTCTTTTATGTATTCATCGCGCGCAACTTTTGCCAATATAGATGCGGCAGCAATATGTGTATATTTATTATCTCCTCCTTCCACCGTTTGATGTGGAACTATACGTAATTCCTCATGGGTTTCATCATAATAAGAATATGGTTTGAAATGATTTCCATCAATAAGTAAGAAGGTATTTTCTTTATGAATATTTGTAGATGTTTCAAATATATCTTTTACTACATTATGCATACCTTTATGAACTGATTCACGGATATTAATATGATCAATGACATCACACTCAACATATTGTATAGACCATGCTATCGCGTGTTCTTTTATATAATTAGACATTTCCTTAATTTTCTTTTTGGAATGAAATCTTTTTGAATCTTTCATCCATTCATGATGAAAATCATTACCTTTAGGTAAAATCGCACCTGCTACATATAAACGTCCAAATAATGGACCTCTACCTGCTTCATCCATTCCCAATTCATAATCATAATCACTATTAAATCTTTGATCTAACATATTTTTTCATTCCATTTCACAACATATGAATTCTATCAATTTTGTTGTTATTGTGAAAAAGATGTATATCATTAAATGAAAAAGATAGATATATCATTTAAGTTTTGACTAATATTTTCGTACTATAGAATATATTAAATTATGAAAGGTATAAAATTAACCCCTTTTTTGTTATTTGTCATATTATTACTTGTTTTAGTAGTTGCTATGATTTTTGGTTATCGTTCTAACCATGTTTTAGAAAACATGCAATCTGAACAAGGACGATGGAGTGCTACACAAACATCGTCGGTTTCTTCCTATCATTCGGGTACTACATTGAATACAATTCTTGCACCTACTGCTGGAGATATTCCCGGATATTATTTTGATCCGAAAACTGCCAATATTATTGTTACAGAAAATGTAGAAGGTCCCTCCTTTACTTTAATAACACGTGATTCAGGAGGAACCCCTACTATAGTAACCAGTGATTATGCTTCTTCAAATAGTCCCGGGGCTGAATCGGGTAGTATTACGTCCATGGCAACACCATGGTCATATAACGCAAACAATGTTTCTTTGATTTACTGTCCTTACCAAACAAATACCTTTGTTGTATTGATTGATAACAGTAGTGATAATATTTTAACTGTATTTAAAAATGCTGATGGAGGTTCTTATCTTTTAGACTCTTCTGATTTAGAAGGTGGCGCACAAGTTGGTATTGAGAAAGATGCTGATTTGACTTTATATTCTCGACTAGGGGTTCCAACAAAGGATACAATTACCATGGAAGGTGTCAATGTAAATGTTCAAAAAATTCAGGAAGACGTATATTTTTCTAGCGAAAAGGGTGTAGTTGTTGGACAAAATGGTAGTTTTAATGATCAAAGCATATCAAAAGAATATGCCAAAGGAGTTTCGAAACAAAACAATGGTAGTTCGAGTGACCCAGCCACAATTTTAGTATTATCATTGATGATTGACGCTAGTCATGTACTTGTTGCGATTGTTGTTAAAGTTGATGACAAATACCAGGTTGCTTCTTCCAATATTATTTCCAAGTCTCTCACCGAATCTAGTGAAACCAGTGACGATTCTTTTTCAATTACTCTAAAAACAAACGGATCTTCTGACGGAGCAAATAATGGAATGAATGGATCTTCTGACGGAGCAAATAATGGAATGAATGGATCTTCTGACGGAGCAAATAATGGAATGAATGGATCTTGTCAAGAAGAAAAAGATAGTTATGAAAAACATTCCAAAGTTGGCATGAAAGTAAAATCAAAATGTTCTTCAACAACGGCGTCCAAGGAAAATGACCCCGAATATATTCGCAAAACCGAGGTTGTTCCTCCAGTATGCCCAGCTTGTCCTACAACCAATTGTCCTATTTCTGTAAATGAAAAAGGTGAAATCGTAGATTGTACTGGCAAGAAGGTAGATTTAGGACAAATGGGAGGTGTCGAAGGTGCTTCTAATTATAGTTCGGCACCAGCAACAATTGGAGGTGCTATAGGAGAAACGGCAACTGCTCTTGGTGACACTGCGCAAACCGGTTTAAAAGAAGTGGGTGATACATTAGAATCCACCGTGGAAACAACCGGAGATGTACTTGAAAAAGGGTTAGATACTGCGGGTGGAGCATTGGATAGTGCAATTGGAGGTGCTGAAAACATTCTTGGACAGGTTGGGTCCGGAATAGGTGAGGTTGGAAAAGGTGCGGCTGATGTCGTCACCGGTGTAAGTTCGGATATAACCGGACTTATTCGGGATACAGGTTCTGGTTTAAAAGATATGGCACAGCAACAACAAATGCAAATGCAACAACAAGGGCAACAACAAGGGCAACAACAAGGGCAACAACAAGGGCAACAACAAGGGCAACAACAAGGGCAACCACAAGGGCAACCACAAGGGCAACCACAAGGGCAACCACAAGGGCAACCAATGGGTTATGGTTATGATCAACAACAACAAATGGGATATAATTATGGACAACCTCAACAATGTGGTTATTGTCCTCAACCTGGTCAAGGTTATAGTTATCCAAGAGGTTGTTCTTCCAATTTCATGCCAATTACAAATGATTTTTCGCAATTTTCATAAATCATAAACTGAAATACTAACAATTCGTTTAATTATTAGTATTTAAAAAAATACTTAAAATAGTAAGCATTGATTAATAAAATGAATAGTCAAATTGAGACAAAACAAACTGAACGTTCGAACTATCTTGACTATTCTGAAACATTAGAACGCAATTATATAAAAGAAGAAATAACCTCTATTTTACAATCATTCGACACAAAATATAGTAACGTGCATTATAAAAAGGGTTTCTATATATACGGATCTCCAGGAAGCGGTAAGTCTCACTTTGTGGTACAATTGTTGAAAGATATAGGTTATGATGTTATAAAATACGATGCGGGAGATGTACGAAATAAATCTTTAATTGATAATATTACAAGTAACAATATTTCCAATAAAAATGTATTGGATATGATGCGTGGTAAAACACGAAAAATCGCAATTGTTATGGATGAAATAGACGGAATGAACAATGGCGACAAAGGAGGAATTAACGCATTAATTAAACTTATTCGTCAAAAAAAAACGCAAAAACAAAAGTTAGAAAATATGACATTGAACCCCATTATTTGTATTGGAAATTATTATATGGATAAGAAAATACGAGAATTAATGAAAGTATGTAATTGCTTTGAACTAAAAACGCCGACCAATATACAAATTGATAAATTATTACATAAAATGATACCTTTACATCATCTCCAACTTCATAAAAATGAGATGATTCATTATATACAAGGAGACATACGTAAATTAAATTTTACTGAACAATTATACAGGACCAAATCGCATTTATTAAATAATGATATTATACAAAATATATTTCATAACAAAACATATAATGAAGATTCTAAACGATTAACATCCACATTGTTTAATGAATATATTCCTTTTCATGAACATAATATACGTATGAATGATAACGATCGTACAATTATTGCTTTGTTATGGCATGAAAATATAGTCGATCTGTTACACCACGTTCCTCAGTCGTCTCAATTTCCATTTTATCTTCAGTTACTTCAAAATATTTGTTTTGCGGATTATATTGATCGTATCACGTTTCAAAATCAGATTTGGATATTTAATGAAATGAGTTCTTTAATGAAAACATTTTACAACAATAAACTTTACCATGAAGCACCGTTTGAAAAAAAGTCCATTCATCATGAAGATATTCGTTTTACAAAAGTACTCACAAAATATTCAACAGAATACAATAACCAATTATTTCTAACAAACCTATGTTTAGAATTAAATATGGATACAAAAGATTTACTCACATTTTTTCAGGAGTTACGTATAAAAATGGAAAAAAATTGTAGTGGCGATTTTTTGAATGATAGTGAAAATATGAAGTATATGGAAGATTTATTCGAAGGTTATGAAATATCCAAGTTGGATATTAAACGAATGTATCGATTTTTGGACAAAAATGCGAAAAAAGACATGATTTTGGAAGAAGAAGAGTAAGAATATGATTATTTTTGAAGAATATAAAATAAATATTTCATATATAGTATGGATAGGTTGAAAGAACTTATGGGATTTAACAAAATCTTTGCCGAATATGTATGGATTGGGGGAAACAATGAACTTCGTTCCAAAGTTCGTGTATTAGATAAAAAAGTGTCTTCTGTCAATGAACTTCCTGTTTGGAATTTCGATGGAAGTTCTACCGAACAAGCCGAAGGAAAAGATTCTGAGGTCTTATTGGTACCTCGATGTATTTTTAACGATCCTATTCGTGGATCCCCTCATATACTCGTGTTATGTGAGACTACCAAACCGGATGGTTCCTTTTTAAAAAATAGTCATCGTCATTGGGCCAACGAAATGTTCGAAAACGCAAAAGACGAAGAACCTTGGTTTGGTTTAGAACAGGAATACTTTATGATTGACATGAAAACGGGAAAACCTCTTGGTTTAGAAAATGCCAAAGAACAAGGTCAATATTATTGCAGTGTCGGTGCGGCTAACGCATTTGGTCGCGATCTAGCCGAAGAACATATGCGCGCCTGTGTAAATGCTGGAATTAAAATCAGTGGTATCAATGCCGAAGTGGCGCCAGGACAATGGGAATTTCAAATTGGTCCTTGCACGGGAATTGAGGAAGGTGATCATATGTGGATGGCACGATTTTTATTAGACCGTCTTTCTGAGAATCATGGAATCAAAATTGATTATGAACCCAAACCTTTAGATGGCGATTGGAATGGTTCTGGTTGTCATGCTAATTATAGTACCAAAAAAATGCGTGAAGGAACTGACGGGAAGTCTGGACTAGAATATATCGACGAGGCAATTGAAAAACTTTCTCACAAACATATGGAACATATGGAAACATACGGATCTGGTAATGAAAAACGCATGACTGGAAAACACGAGACTGCTTCTTATGACACTTTTTCACATGGAACCGCAAATCGTGGTGCTTCCATTCGTCGTGGAAATCAAACCGTCAAGGATGGTAAAGGATATTTTGAAGATCGTCGTCCAAGTTCCAATTGCGATCCTTATCTAGTCTCTGGTATGTTATTTAAAACAACTATTATAGACGAGTAATGGTCATAAAATTTGTATAAAATATTTGATATATATATATTATGAGTAGTGATAATATATATATAAAATTTGGATGTTCTATGTTTGCATCTATGTTTGCAACGAGCATAGTTCATCCATTTGATGTAATGAAAGTGTCGAAACAATTAAATTATCAGGTTCATTATACAATACCCCATTTATATAAAGGATATCTTATTGGATTGTTTCGACAAACTACCTATTCAACCCCGAATATGGTAATTTATAGTTCTTTGTTAAATCATTACAAGAAAACACATGAATCAGAACCAGAATATAAATATAAGTTCTTGTTTGGTGCTATTTCAGGCGGAATAAGTGGAATTACAGGAAATCCATCGGAAGTATTGTTTGTAAAAACATTAAGAAATAAAACAAATCAAAACATACTTTCCTCTTCTAAAGAGATTATTCAACAATATGGATATGGTCATTTTTTGAATGGGTATAAAGCAGCTATGATGCGTTCGGCAGTCTATAATAGCATGCGTTTGTCATTGTATTCGGAAAGTAAGAATTATGTTCAGTATCATTTTCCACAATTAGTTGGTACAAGTTCTTTACATTTCTTATCTGGATCATTCAGTACAATACTTGCTATTATTATTAGTAATCCCATTGACGTAATCAAAGCGCGATTACAAAAAGACGGAACTGTGGGAGCAAAACAAATGATTAAACACACATTTCAACATGAGGGAATTCATGGTTTCTATAAAGGTTTGATTCCAAGTATTTTCAAGAGTTTCCCTCATTCTATTATCTCTTTCATGGTTTTAGAAAAAATCACCAAAATAATTACTGGCAGTGAAGCATTATAAAATTGAAAGAATCCATTATTATTATATGTGTATTATACAAATATGATAAAAATCTTCAGCAATCTTCCGTTCGTTAAACGTATATTATCTCGTACTGAGATACCACGACCCCTTGGTCGATGGTCATTGGTTGATGACCGAAAGACTGCTCACAGACGATCAGAATTAGCTAATGAAGATCATTGTGGTACATGCGCAACTTATGCTTTACGTCAGAGCGAAAAGAATATTCAAAAAATTCACGTTCCTAATCTAAAAAACAAAAAATAATCTATAATATATATATTCGATGTATTTTAAAAAGTCTGGTTTTTTATTCATATGTATTTTTCTTCTTTGTCTGACTCTTTATTTATTATTTTTATGGCAACAACCGAAGTATAAAGGTAGGGGATATTGTAATGTGCAAAATGAATATATTTACCCAGAAGAATATACTAATTTTATCAGCGACGACGACTGTGAATACATTATAAAAACGGCAACACCTCTATTTAGTGAAAGTCAATTGGTAAGTGGGGGAACCGAAAATGTTCGCAAAAGTGAAACCGCATGGTTACCAAAAGACGATCCTATGGTGGAAAAAATCATTCGTAAAACATGTGAATTAACGAACATTCCGTTTGAACATGCTGAAAAACTTCAAGTAGTGAAATACCAACCGGGCGGTTTTTACAATGCTCATTACGATGCGTCGTGCGATGACAAAAAAGAGTGTGTTGAATTCGAAAAAAATGGCGGGCAACGCATAGTAACACTTATCATTTATCTAAATGATAACTATGAAGGAGGTCATACTGAGTTTCCGAATTTGAATAAACAGTATAAATTGAATACAGGAAGCGCATTGCGGTTTTACTCTTTGGAAAAAAACGGGAATCAATGTCACCCTTTATCTTTACATTCAGGAACACCTGTTCAGAGCGGTGAAAAATACATTGCGAATGTTTGGTTACGTGAAAAACCATATCAAGTATTATAATGTCACTTTATTCATTTATAACTGCTTTTATCATTTGTTCTTGTAGTAACTGTTCTTCTAATTCTTTTACACGTCCTGTTAGGAATTTAATCTGCTTTTGTTGCTGACTTAAGATCTGTACAATTTCAGATAATGGTACTGCACGTTTTCCTTGTCCTGGCGTTTCCATCATAATCGCACCTTGTTGGGTATTTCCTGCTTTTTCACGTTGTTCTTGAATTTCTTGTAATTGTTTTAGTACATCCGGTTTATTTTCTGGACTTCCTGGACTATAATTATCCAATAAATCATCGATGTCCTTCATAAAAAAACGGAAAATCGACGATTCTTCTTTCTTTCTGATAAAATGATGAATTTTTTTATCCGATTCTTTGAAAAAAGTGGGATTTGAATTTCGTAGCATATTCTTTTTGTCGAAACTGTTATGATTGTGGGAAAAAACTAAAATTGATTTTAATGGATCCAATTGAACAAATGGAATTGTATAATCTTTTAGAAAATAACGCTCTTCGGCAAGTGACGCATTGTCGTCATAACTTGTTTTGTCTAAGAGTTCCGTTTTAAACGCAAATGTTCCGGCAGTCGCGTGATTCGGTCCAAACGGACCGCTTTGATACATTTTATTGATATGTTTGAAATAAATATATAATTCGCTTGAACCAGCACACAATGCTTGGGGATTGCCTAGCAATCTTTCTACACAATGTTCGACTCTTTCAGGGGGATAATAGTCGTCATCGTCCATATATACCACAATCGAACCTTTTACATGAGTGTGCATATAATTTCGTTTTTCCCCTAATTTCATTTTTTTCTTTATTTTGAAATAACGAATTTGAGGAAGGTTTGATTGTAAAATTAAATCTTCTATTTTGTCGGTTCCGTCATCCACAATAATCCATTCCATTTTTTCTTTGGGGTATGTTTGATTGCGAAAACATTCGAACATTGTTTCTATAAATGGACGACGATTAAATGTAGGCGTGCATATAGATACAAATGGTTGTTCCTGCATTTTTATAATGCTTCTATGATTCGGTTTATGTTGTTTTCAGATTCTTATTATATTTGGATTGGTTTCCAATAACCAATCCATAATTTGGTCTTTTTTATTGACACTTGCGTTATAATATGCTTGATTCAGAATAGTAATTCGGGTGCGAATATAATCCGATAATTGATTGAATATAATTTTCGCAACATATATATCAATACCACAACTTAATTCGAACGCATCACATAAAACGCATCTATTTTTAAAACTCGTTAAGAATGATTCTTTTGCAAATAACCATTTCACCAATTTGAAATATCCGTTTTCACACGCCAACCAGAATGCGTCATTGCACGTAATTTCGTCTGCTTTATAATCATGTTTGATCATATCTACGTCTATTTCAGTGTCTAACTTGATTAACCATTCCTTTAATGATTCTTTGTTCTTTTGATGAGGTTTCCAATATACATTGTAATATACATAACTCATTTCAATATTACTGGTGTCAACGGTGTTTCCAAATGTTGTGATTAATTCATCTAGATTACCATCGCAACAAAGTTGGTAAAATATAAGTATTGATTCTTCGTTCATATTTGTATTCATTATGAATGGTCTCTATTTAAATGGACAAATTCAATTTTATAATATATTAGTTTATCATGTTGAAATAATATATTATTATTCATATTTTATTATGATTCCTTATTTTCTTCTTTCGTTTCAGTAGGTTCTTCGTTTGCGTTTTCTTCTCTAATTTCATTAGGTTCTTCGTTCGTATTTTCTTCTCTAATTTCAGTAGGTTCTTTTTTTGTATCTTCTTCTTTCGTTTCAGATGATTCTTCGTTTGTATCTTCTTCTCTAATTTCAGTAGGTTCTTTTTTTGTGTTTTCTTCTCTAATTTCAGATTTTTCTAATTTTTGTTTTAACGCCTCTGTTTTGGACCTTGATATAACCGGAGCACTCTTGTCTCCTCGTGCGCTTGCCATTCGAGATCTAGCTGTTTGATTTGACATAGATATATCTCCTTTCATCATGGTATTCATATCACTTAATAATTTCCATTTATTGTACAAAAACATACCAAAAAAGATAATTAATAGGATATTAATGATTATTAACCACGCAAATAGATTTTTGAATACGGAAGATAAATTTGTTGCCGACGATACACCTATACCGACTTTCCCTTCCATTGCGTTTGACCATTCACTACGATATACACCTAACCCACCGATTAAAGTTAATAAAATAATGACTTCAAACATATTTGTTGAAAAGAAACTGACCAATCGATTTAATGTATCCAATATCCATGCGAATGTTTCTTTAAACCACATAAATGATAAGAAAGGAGAGTTTGGCTTACACGGTTCTTCTGTTAAATCTGGCGATGCTGTTTCTAATGACTCTGAAATACCTGCATATATATTAAACATATTGAATCCTTCATAAAACAGCACTCCACAAAATGTATATAAAACTAAATAACCAGTAAGCATTACCATACTCATAGGTACATTTACAGCAACAATCCACATATAGTATCCAATAAATGCCAATACAAACATAACAATGGAAAAGAACAGTGTCCATACACCTCCCTTCATACCATCCAATAATAGTTTGGACATTTCCAAATTTCCATCATCCATACCGCCAAAAAACCACATTGTCGCAAAAATAATAACTACTAAGATATTACAGATTGATAATACCGAGATAGTCGATGTTCCATTTATAGCAGCAAAAAAATCTTGTAATAACGCGGTTTGAAAATTATATTCCACCAATACATAAAATATGAAAAACATAATAATCATAATAACGCCCGTATAAAGTCCGTATTTTTTATGAGTTTTCACAATAGATAAAGATGTGATACCCTTGTTTAACAATTCAAGTGGTTTTAATGCGGGTCCAAAAAATCCATAAAAGTATTTGCTCACCTTTCGTAAATCTCCAAATTCTAGTTTATAACGAATATTGTCATCATCTTCTAAAAAGAAAATAATATAATACCAGTTATAAACAAAATACCAAACCAGTAATAACGTTATAAATTTTTGTGCTTGATCCTGGAATATATTTACTTCTACTTCAGTCGCAGTATTTTGAGTTAATGCGTTGGCCATTCGCAGTATGGTCTCTTTCACATATTTATTGGATTTTAATAAGAATAATTGTATTTTTGTTCTGCCTATTTGCAGTTGTTTTCCCATGATTCCTATCAAATAGGTAATAATATTTGTCACCGATTTTACAGATGTTGTAACACTATCCAGTGTTTTCTGAAGATTTCCTTTGTCTATTTCCATTGGTTTGGATGCATCCTTCGTAGCATCTATATTGCCCATACCAGAAAATGACGAATTTATATTTTGTAATTGGGCCAAACTATCGACAGACTGTTCCAAATTATTTGATAATGAATTTATAGATTTGTCAATGTCCGTTCCACTTGCTGAAAATACGCCTCCTGTGCGATTCATGAGTCGTTCCAATTCTTGTTTGACATCATTTTCTTGGTTTTTCTTTTTATCTTTTTCTTCCGATTTTTTCTTCATTTTCTTCGGTTTTTTCACATCTTCTAAATATTCATTTACATGGAAACCTTCTATACCACCGACTTGCGATATTTCTACCGAATTGGATGATTGTGGTCGATCATATAAATTTTCAAATTCTGGAATTTGTTTCGGATTTTCTTTTTTTATAGGTTTTTTCGCATATTCTTCAGTTTTTTTATTATCACTCCATTGTTTATTCCATTTTGTCATATTCTATTGTATATTTGTTATATAATAGAATATGATAAATAACCTGTGATTTCTACCCGAATCTTAACGAGCATACGCCATTCCGCAATTTCCACTTACAAAAGACAATATATTGAGTCGTTCTTCAAATACGTGCAAATTATAATTATAAACATATAACGCCCAGGATGGTTTTGATGATATATTTATTGGGGTATTGTTATCATCACATTCAATATTTACAGTTGATCCCGAAATATCAATTGGAGGTTTATATGTAGTAAATTCGAATTCTATATCTTTAAACCTCCCTACATTTACTGCCCCTGACGGTTGGTATTCGAAAGGACTTGTATTTAAACAGAAATTGTAACAATATAGTCCTTCTTCGCCGAATCCCCTTGTTCGCGTGTATTTCTCAACGTAATCATATACACCTCGAGGCATAGATATTTCACGATAATCTGGTCCAAATAATAATCCGAAAGTTTCTAAAATAGGACGATTATTTGCGGAACTATAATCACCCGTAATATACAAACTACTAGTGTCATCCAATACGATATTCGAAGGAATATTATTTTTATAAGGCCAGTTTGTATAATTTGACCATTCATTGCGCATAAAAGCATCATTTCTTTGGAAGTACCACATCCAGTCAGCAACCATACCCGATGTTGATTGTAATTTTACACGACTTGATCCGACAACATTCAGAAAATCGTACTCATGTATTTCTTTTATTAGATAAATTTGATCTTGTGCCGCAAATTTTTTCTGTTCCTCTTCCGACAAAAAACAATACGTGGACAACAAATGAACATCTGCGTTCCATGTATTCAATTTGTTCGTATAATTAGTGTTTGTTAAATCAGTTGATGGTGGTGTCTGTAAAAAGCGGTACATCTGAAACTCATCGGCACCTGGCGCAATTTGAACATACGGGAAATTATTTTCATGATTAAACACATCACGAACCTGAAATAGGTGATACATGGGTCTTAAAGTTACATTAATTGTCAATTCTTGGTATTGAAGAGCAATTAACGGAAATGCGCAACGATTGTCTAAAGTAAACCAGGCATTTAGAGGAATATATAATTGTCTTCCGCGTATAGAAGGTTCCGCGCCACTTGTGTTAGTTGTGTATTTTGCTGATGGATATGTGTTCTCTTTATAAGGCGAAGTAAATGTACGATAAGGATTGTTTCCTGGATTATTTAGTTCAGGAACATTTCCGCTCATAGCATCAAATAAATTCTTTTTTTCGTTTGTAAAGTCACGACTTACCATAGCATGTAAATATTGTCCCGAATATTTTTGAATCACCTGAGAACCGCAAATAATTTCCACTTCTTCAATCATTTGCGCACCTAGATTTTCAATCCATTTAAAATCATAAGGTGAATATTGATTATTTGTATAATAAGGACTATCACTATCATTATTTGCGTCCCATATGGGACTCCATATATCAGGCAAGTTTAACACCAAATAAGTGTCCATTAATAAATCACCATATCGTTTCATTTTAAATGTGAATTTAGAAGATTCAGTTAATCGTAATTCTCGTGATCCATCAAAATCCATTCGGAATTTTTGAAGTCCAAAATTCGTATATTTAGAATAAGTCACTTTGAAAAATGTTTTCGATGGATTTCCAGTTAAAAACAAATTAGCGTTTCCTACAGAAATTATATTTAATAAACCACCTGGCATTTTAATATATAGTAGATGTCTATATTTTTTAATTACTTTATCTACGTTTTATATAATAAAGAATGTCAGGACTTTTACAAAATATCATTGATTATACATTAATTCTTGGCGCATTGATATTGGTTGTCTATTTTATGTATTATATGATTACTCAAAACCAACACGACAATTCAGCGTCTAAACCTCCACCATTTGAAGACACACCCAATTCAACTCAGCGCGCCCAGTTAAGTAAAATTGAAGGTACCACAAATACATCCGCAATAAAGAATGCTAGTTTCAGTGCGTCTAACGATAATGCTTTACGTAATTTTGTCATTAAATCATCGTCGAATAGTGCTTATACAAATGGATATATGAATTTAAACATGATAAAATACGTACTATCCAAAGGTTGTCGTTTCTTGGACTTTGAAATCTATATGAAAGATCATGTTCCAATCGTTGCTTATAGTACCAACAAACAATCTTTAGAGACATTTACTTCTCAAGCACCTGCCGTGTCCTTTTCGGGAGTATGTTCTACAATTATTTCAAACGCCTTTTCTGAAATATCCCCCAATTCAGACGATCCATTGTTCTTACATTTACGTATTAAGACGTATGATTCGTCAGCATATTCCAAAATTGCTCAAATTATAAAAAGTAGTCTTGGACCTAAATTATATACTGAAGGGGATGGTTCAGCAGTACCTGTCAATTTGGATACTCAAATAACTGATTTTCTTGGCAAGATTGTAGTCATTGTAGATCAACATTCTTCTCCTGGATTTCAAAATTACTCTACTTGCGCACCTGATAATTCCGAATGTTACAGTTTGACAAATGTTATTAACATGGTAAGTAACACGCAAAGTATGCGTACGTATAGTCAGAGTGATTTAACGTACCAACCGATTAATCCTCCAGATCCCGGGGTGTACTTATTTAGGATTGTTTTTCCAAATATTGGGTTTTTTGGATCTACTCAAAACGCAGATACTATGTATTTAATTAAACATTATGGCGTTCAAGTTGTTGCTCAAGCATTTTTCGTGAATGATTCAAATTTACGTAGTTATGAAGAACTATTTGCGAAAAACAAGAGCGCCTTCTTACGAATGGAAAATGTTTTAAATGTATATGAATAAATTTATATAATAGTTTTTTATGGTCATTATATAAATGGGAAAAAACAAAACTATGAAAAAGATGTCCAATAAAAAGTTCATTCCGAGTGAATGTACTAATAAGATGAGTTTTGATGATTGTGAATTAGCAATTTTGCGTCAAGCCGTTGATAGTAACGAAAAAATTGCCGGACAAAAATTAGCATCGAGTGATGAAATAAAAAAAATGATTGAAATCGTAGAAAACTTTTTGAAGAAAAAGAAACTATTGTGTTACGGTGGAACCGCAATTAATAATATTCTACCCAAGCATGCACAATTTTATAACAAAGAATATGAAGTTCCTGATTATGACTTTTATTCATACAATGCTTTGGATCACGCAAAAGAATTAGCCGATATTTATTACAAAGAAGGGTATGAACAAGTAGAAGCCAAATCGGGTGTCCATGAAGGTACCTATAAAGTCTTTGTCAATTTCATTCCGATGGCAGATATTACGAGTCTTCATAAAGAACTCTTCGATTCCTTATCCAAAGAATGTATTTCAGTGAGTGGTATTAAGTATGTTCCTCCTAACTTTCTACGTATGGGTATGTACTTAGAATTATCTCGTCCAGCAGGAGACATCAGTCGCTGGGAAAAAGTATTAAAACGTCTGAATTTGTTAAATAAATACCATCCCATGAAAATTCAATATGATTGCGAAAAGGTCGATTTTCTGCGAAAAATGGACGAATCAAAAACCGATGCCGAAAAGATCTATTTGACTATGCGAGACACATTTATCGATTTAGGTGTGGTTTTCTTCGGTGGGTATGCGGCCAGTCTTTATTCCAGACACATGTCCAAGAAGGACAAACAATTTATTGATAAAATACCGGATTTTGACGTTCTTGCTGAAAATCCCAAAGAATGTTCCACGATTATTATAGAACGTCTAGAAGATGCTGGATATAAAAACATAAAAATAGTGGAACACGCACCTATTGGTGAAATTATTCCCGAGCATATTGAAATTCGATATAAGAACGAGGTTTTGGGATTCATTTATAAACCAATTGCTTGCCACAATTATAATACTTTGAAGATCCAAGAAAAGGAAATAAACGTCGGAACAATTGATACAATTATGAGTTTTTATTTGGCATTTACTTATGCGAAAACCGATTATTATTACGTGGATCGTATTTTATGTATGTCCAAGTATTTATTTGAATTAGAACAACGCAATCGTCTGTCACAACGCGGATTATTGAAACGATTTGGACCCAAATGTATTGGAAAACAAGAAACAATGGAAAATATACGTGCTAAGAAAACGTCCAGGTTTCTTGAACTCCAAAAAAACAGGGGATCGAGAGAATATGAAAAATATTTCCTCAAATATACTCCAGGAGAGTCCAAGAAAACAATTAAACAACCTACTGAAAAGAAACAGTCGGAAAAGTCCAAGAAAGAACCTAAAGAAACTCCTGTAAAGAAAACAGTGAAAAAACGCAGTGTTAGTTTTCGCAATTTATTAAGAGGATTCTAAACAATCAAACCAAGTATGTTATAAAAATGATATAACAATATATGTAATAGTATATGCAATGGGAAATACACACTCTAGTTATCCAATTCGTGAAAATACAAACTGTTTAATATGTTGGGAAAATGTTGAATTCATTGATCAAGTACAATGTACTCGTTGTAACATTTATTTACACGCATATTGTGAAGAAACATATAGAGGAGGAAAGGGGTATTGTAAATGTCCTCATTGTCAAAGAATCGGAACACTTGGTAAATGATACACAAATAAAATTGAACCTTTTTTTTCATTCTAATAGAATATAAAAAAAGAAAATAAGTAGAAATGACAGAAATGAAATTAACGCGAAACAGTGATTATTCTTGGACAAAGATATTGTTCAAAAAAATAGATGACAACAACAAAAAAATGAAAAAGATACAAAAAAAATACTGTAATAAAAGATTGTCGCTTGGATATAGAAACAACAATGAATTCACGATGAAATCAAATGACATAAACAATCAACAAACATATGAAACGCAGATGATAAATGCGAAATACACACGTGCGATGTATTTATACATCATGCGGAATTACTATACTATATTCTCTTTTCATAAAGCACCGCAACGTTTTGTAAATGTTACCTTAAAACGTGGCGAGTTTCTGTATGAACAATGTAAAGATATCATACAACAAGATACTCATACAATAGAAGATAAAAAATATTTACAACTCGTAATGAATACATTTGACAAATTTAGAAACCAATACAAAGATCCACCCCATCATGGGTATTTTATTATATTTACCTTAAAACACCATGTTTGCGATGATTTAGTTCGTAACATTTGTAAATTTATTTAATTAAGGTTCTTTCATATATTTGTTATATCATTGTCATAATTAAAAAAATATAAAATTGATTTTTGTTGCAATTTTCAAAATAAAACAAAATATACACCTTCGGACATTTAAGTTCGCACAAAATATAATAAACAGGTATAAATATTTGTTTATTATATAGAGTATCATAATGGATAAAGAATTACAAAAAAACAGGAAAAAAAATAAAAAATGATAAATAAGCAAAAACATCAACAATATATAGAACGGAAATATTGTTATAATTGTAATGAAACAGGCAAAACAATCCAACTATTTTGTAGCGTGTATGTTTTTGAAATATATTGTGAAAAATGTTTGAATATATTGACTGATGATAATGGCGAAAAATTAAAATATCATAAGTTTGAACCTATATAAGTTGTTATTATAAAGTTCGCACAAAATGTAAATGTTTTTCTTATTTTACTATATGAATAAATACAAAAGTGATGATTATAAATTGAGTGCTGTTAAATACTATTTGAACCAATAACAAATGCAGTAGAAATGTATTTTAACCAAATAAAAACATACATTAAAAAGAACAGAGATGTATATACATTTGCAGGATTAGAGAAAAATATTGATAAAGCAATAGACAAAGTGAAACCAGAAAATTATAAGAATTATTTTCAATATGCTTATGGTGTAAAAGATGATATTACTTATAAGCGGAAACCATCAACTCGTAAGTGTAAATTAAAAAATTATAAATCATAATTTACTTAAAAATTATTTATGTAAATTATATAGCAAGTATGAGATTAAAAAGTGAATTATATAAAAAAGAACAAGATGATATTACTGATAAAATTATTAGCATATTAGATTTGGAAAATAAGAATACATATACACTATATGAATTAGACCATAATGAAGATATACAAAAACAAATTATGGAACTTATACCTGAAATACGAAAATGGTTTGCATTTAATAATATGAAAGCGGTAGGAGAACCTGAACGAATTAAACGACCTTGGTTGTCTATTATTAAGAAATTAGTTCAACCAAAATATTCAATTGAAAATAAAGAAGGGCAATTCAAAATTAATGAAAAATGGATAAAAACCCCAATGTATATTTTTACAGAAGTTTAGGGGATTTTACTTAAAATATATTATTTAGGGAAAAATACTTAAAATAATATATTTACATAGTATATAGAATGGAAAAAGCAAAAGAGAAACCACCCGAGTTTTTCAAATCCATTAAAACTTCGCTCAAAAGTGTATTGAAACATCCTGAACTTAATACAAAAATAATCAATGATGCTGTTGTGAAATCTAACAAGATAGTTATTCATACTTTACAATTTCTGAAATTATATTTATTAGATTACTATGAAAACAATAATCAAACATTACCAATAGTAAGCAAAGAACTCATTAATAATTCTATGAAAGTTGTTTGTGGTGAGAAAACTGAAAAAAGAGGAAAACCTCCAAATAAAGAAACGATTGAAATGAAAGACAAACTTACCACTTTCTACAATCATCACTATTTACCTCTTACACAAAATGACCCAATTGACTATGCAGGACTAAATACTACATTAGATTATTTGAAGGAAGATGTTATCACAATGTATGAGAATAACATACAATTACACTATGTAGAATATGTTGAACGATATGTAAATGTTGTTTGGAAAAAGAAACTGATTGTGAATAAAATAAGAAAATTGGGAAAAACTAAAATGGAGCGTGATGCACGAATAAGAACCCTCTGTGCTGATTTACGAAAAATAAAGAATGATTTATTGAATGTAGATGATAAACCATACCAATCAAATCATCATTATCATAAATGGATTACACAACAAAAGCAACATATTTTACCACCTAAAACCAAGTATGAAAAAAATAGTGTTATGTATGATTTGAAGTGTAAAACTATGGATTATTTGCCGTGTATGATTTATATGATGAAACAAGTTGAAAATGATGATGAAAGTGTTAATAATGTGTTTCCATTGCGAAGTGAAATTACGCCAAAATATATACGATTAGATACAACTACATTAGTTAATCTATTGTTGAGAAAAGAACACGGAACAAAAGGATTTTTCAAAACAAAAGGGGAACTGAAAAAGAATGAAGATAAGATATGGAAGTTCTTTTTTAGAACGGAGCGAAAAATGTTTAATAAAACAGGTTTTTCGTTTCATCATATGGTTTCCACAGATGGAATTGGATTGAGTATTTTATTTTTACGAGATGATTTAGTTGGTAAGAAATTACCTATGATGAAGAAGGGAATATCAAAAGAATTGTATATTGATGAATTAGATGATTATTCCAAATTGCAAAATAAGAAAGTTATAGGAATTGACCCTGGAAAATCCGACTTGATTTATTGCGTAGATGATGCTTCCAAAGATGCGAATGTATTTCGGTATTCACAAGACCAACGGAGAAAAGAAACCAAGATGAAAAAATACAATAATATTATTTTGGGTATGAAAACCAATAAGATTGAAGGAAAAACCATCATAGAATATGAAACAGACCTATCACACTTTAATCGTAAATCACTACAAATTACCAAGTTTAAAGAATATCTACAAGAAAAAAATAGAATAAACCATATATTATTTAGATTTTATCGTAAAGAATTATTCCGTAAGTTGAAGTTTGGTAAATATATCAATATCAAACGAAACGAACAAAAAATGATTAGCGACTTCAAAAAAACATATGATAATCCTGAAAATGTGGTTATTTGTATAGGTGATTGGGAACAACGAAAACAAATGAAATACAAAGAACCTACATTAGGAAAGGGAATCAGAACTTTGTTTAGAAAAAATAACTATAATGTGTTTTTAGTAGATGAGTTTAGAAGTTCCTGTAAATGTTCCAAATGCGATGGAGGGATATGTGAAAAGTTTATGGTGCGAGAACACCCAAACAAAAAGAAAAATAAGGACGAATTGCGATTAATTCACGGACTACTACATTGTAAGAATGGTTGTGGGTCGTGGAATAGGGACCGCAATGGCTCGTCTAATATCTACAAAATAGCAAAGAACGCAATAAATAACATAGACAGACCAAGTTATTTATGTAGAGAAACAAGTAATCAAAGCACTTCAACGAGTGCTTATAATCAAACTTTACGCAGGTATGAAAAGACCTAACTTTGAACCTCTTTTTTTCGCATTGTTTGTGCGAACTTAAATGTCCGAAGGTGTAAATAACAATGGAAACACTATACGGATGGTACTCTGAAACCCAATATAAACAGAAAATGAGAAAATGTGATTCGCAGCAAAAAAGGGGTGAAAGGATCTTTTATCTAGATGAAAATGACCAATTGGTCGAAATTACGGAAATCAAACATACCAATGAATCTAGTTTATTTGACGATGCAATATATGTAGGTATTATGAAGAAATTCTCTCATGTTCTAAGACCTTATGATATGTAATTATTCGTATATTTGTTATATCATTGTCATAATTAAAAAATATAAAATTGATTTTTGAATATTGAATATATAATATTCAAAAACACTATAGATAAAATGGAATCATTACTTAGCGAAGCAATCAAATCGTCTTACAATGACAAAATAAACACAATTGGCACCAAACGCGTCTTTAAAATGGGGTCTCGCATGAATTGTAATGGCGAAATATTGAAAAATACCCATATTAAAGAATATATGGAAAACATGATGAAACAATATAACATTCAAGATTATCAAATCGAAACTGTGGATAATCAATACGAATTTGGTTATGAATTAATTGTAGACGAACAAAATTATCGTAAAATATATCAACAAATATCTTCATAATAATTTGAATTGATCGTTCCAACAACATATAACTGTCTGAATTTTACCATCAATATTAAAATGTAAGGCGTAATACACATTCACACCGCCGTCACCTTGTGGAAATTCCACTTTTTTTACTAATTTTCCTTGTTGATCGTTTTTTAATAAATAAATTTGATTGATTTCTACATCTTCTGCATTTATCATCCTATACACTAGGATGATAAAAATGGATTTTTACAATTCGACTTCTTCATTTTCAGACATGGGTCTAGGTTCATCGCATTCCATAAATACAAAACCAAAACATAGTATTAATACCATGAAGAAAATCGTCACTATTATTTCCAATACCATTACTATTCTCATTCGCAAGATAGTTCTAAACCTTTTTCATTTATAGATTACTCAGTTTATTCGAAATTGTATTCATAGAATAAAACAAACTGCCAAAGGATATACTTTTCAAGATAAGACCCATCATATTGAAATTTCCATCTTCGTTGTATATTTTCAAAAATGTCAAGTTTTTTCGCATAAAGGTGGTGACAATGGGCATGGAAAACAAAAAATACAATACAGCAACCAAAATAGGTACTTGAAAATCATTGATTGCTTCGTGAGCTGTTTCTTGACGATATTTTTTCTGTTTATGTAATTTCAACTCTTCTTCGTTTGCTTTTTCATAATCGCGAATATAATCGGATGTTAATTTCACATTTGGGACATGGTTAGGTTTGATCTCACTGTCCTGTTGATAAGTAAGTGTATCCATCGGTATATCGCGAGAAGGAAGACTTTGTTGAGGCATATTTTCTACATTGTAGTTTTCTTGCGGTACAGTGTTTTGATTTCGCTGAGGAGAAGATTCGGGTAATGGAAGTCCTTCCGGTGTTACTTCCTGTGTTCCATATGGATTCGGATGAACATTAATGGGTTGGTAATTTAATTGTTCTTCGCCACCCATTTGGGGTTGCTGAGAATATTGTGCCTGTCCCGAAATATGACCATAAAATTCATTCGATATTTGTTGGGTAGAAACGGGCAAATTTTGACTAGGTTCTTGGACTTGGGGTTTCCCTGGAACTTGAACAGATGGACGCAAATTTTGTATTCCGGATGACTGTGGTAACTCAGCAATGCTCGTCGTTGAATTTGCCATAAAAAACTATATAATAGTAAATATTTAATGTTACTATTATAATCGCACTATTCGATATCAACTATTTGTTTATTTTTATCGCACGGCATGTTATTTGTAGTATATTGAAAGCATTTTTCGCCGTGTTTGTATATTTTACCATCAATATCTCCTAAAATAGGACCTTTGAATGTCAAACAGTTCTTGTCTTTACACACTTTACGAAAAATAGTGGCTAGTCCCAATCCCAGCATAATGGATATAATGATTTTCCCTAAAGAAGAATGTAGCAATCTTTTAAAGTTCATATATATAGAGTTTCTATTTTATGATGAATCAAAATTTTTACGATTGAATTGGTATTTTTTCAATGTTCATCGGATTTCTTGGACACGAAACCTCTTTTTGCTCGAAAGCAAAACATTGGTCTGCCTTATCTCTATATAACATAAGTTCCACATTTTCTGGAGTAGGATAAATATAAATAGTACGTGTCTCGTCGGTGGTCATATAAACGATGAAAATACCAATTGCTAAACTCATTATAAAAATAGGAATACTAATATATTTTGTTAATTTTACCATTCTATAAATAAGTAGCATACTATTTATTTATGGAAATTAATGTTTTTTCGAAGAACGTTTTTTAGGATTCTTGGACTTTTGTTTTGTATGTTTCACATTATTCTTTTTTTTTCGAATGGTTCTTCTTTTTCCTCCTATAGTTTTCAACCACGGATCTTCTAATAAATCTTTAGCGGTTAATGTAGAATAGGTGTCGTTCAATAATATATGATTTTTTTCAACTGAAACAGTGTCAAATATTCGTCTTAAAAAAGTAACACATTCTTTAGAAAAACTAGTAGTGAAATTAGGCAATGTTGAGTGTTGAATTTCTTCATATGCTTTCTCGGTCGGAACTAAGACATCTGCGGTATAATTATAATAATTTCGAGGTGTTACCATTGGATTATGTGGAAACTTTGAATAAAAATACTCGCCTTTTGGTGTCATTTCATATGCCATAAAAATAAGTTTCATCAGTGTTATTCCTAAACTCCATAAATCATCCATCGGATTGGGACTGTTTAACGGGTCACTGTGTTCTAGTCCAACTCTATCAAATTTTACGGGTGACATGTATCCAGGTGTTCCATAATGTCTAGACGACAATACATCTTTTTCTGGTCCTTGAGACTGAACAGAAGAACCAAAATCAATTAATTTTATATCACTTATATTTTCTGTGTCATTGAACATGATATTCTCTGTTTTTAAATCCAAATGATAAATATTATGCTGATGTAAGCAACGTAGTGCTTCCAACGTTTGTCTGGTTATATTTTTTAATTGTTGTTCGCTAAATGATTTTTGATTTTCATACAAATCGCTCATTTTTTCGAATAAATCCATATTACATTTTTCTAAAATAGCATAAACACTTTTATTGTCATAGATTCCAAAATCATGTACTTTGGCAATATAGGGGCAACCATAACCACCATCTTTTATCGACTTCGATATACGCGTTTGATAAACAAGACCATTTTGTTCTTGTGCAATGGTTTTTTTATTGGTTCTTTGTATTTTTAATAATCGTAGTACTATTGGTGTATCATCGTCATATGTAATATCAAATACATCATTAAATGCTCCTTCGCCTAATTTGACCAACTTTTTATCTATTTTACTGACATCGATATTCAAATCTTTTAATGGTTTACACAAAAGTTTATCGCATTCATTTCTAATACAACTCGGCATCTTATCAAACTGAAAATATGTTAATTCATTATTACAGTTTGATTCCAAACTATATTTTCCTATAGTAAAATTATCCAATGTAGAACTATTTTCATTATTTTCATTGTTTTCATCTACAGATTTATCAAAATTAACCATTTTATATATTGACTAAATATAAAATGATACAAGTATTATGCTGATTCCTCAACCTTTCCCTTCTGCGCTTGTTTTTTTGCCTTCTTTTTAGCGCGCTTCTTTTGACTCGCACTTAAGACATTTGGATCTTTTACTTCCTTTTCTTTTTCGTTCGGTGCGTCATTAAGTAGTTCTTCCATTAAATTTGGATTTGCTGCCATATATTCATCGTATTCCTTTTGCTTACGAATACGTAACGCTTGTTCTTCGAGGGTTTTTACAACTTCTTCCTGTTTCTTTGCCAATGCTCGCGCTTTTAATCGCTCCTTCAATGTTGTCTGTTTCTGTACTTGATCCATTTTATTTGAATCAAATCGCGCGCCTTTGGGCATATTCATTTTCCCCATCATCGACTTAAGCATATCGCCCATATCCCCACCTTCTCCGCCGCCCATATTACCAAACATTCTGCCAATATCTCCCATTCCACCACCTTCTCCGCCGCCCATATTACCAAACATTTTACCAATATCTCCCATTCCACCTAAACCTTTCATTTTCCCCATCATTTCATTTGCCTCATTCATCAAATCTTCCTTGGAAATTTCGCCAGATTCCATTTTACTGGTTAACTTTGTCTTTACACTATTAATAACATTACCCATTGTTTCCGGATTTTGCATAAGTTTTGACAAAACATCCTTAGTAGATGTAACTCCTTCCATTTCTTTGCCCAACGTTTCGGCTAGATCATTTCCCATATCATCGGCTAGTTCTTTTGCTAATTTTCCAATCTTTCCATTAAAGAGTGTTTGTAAATGATCATGGAGATCATCCATCTTGGGAATGTTTGGCATTTTTGGTGAATCAGACTCTTCGTCTCTTTCCCCTTGCTCCTCAGTTTTTGTCTTTTTATTTTCCTCGAAGAAGTTGGTAATATTTCCTAAAACACCTTCTAATTGTTGCTGAAGTTCATCTACATTCAAATCGTTAAACATTTTCATTGCGTCGCCGAAATTAAATTTGTCCTGCATCGATTTCACTACAATTAACAGGACAATTTGTAAATACTTCCAAATCGATTCACGAATTTTATCACTCACTCCTTCGCCATGAAACAATATCTTAAAATCAACGCCAGGTAGAAATTCCACACTTATAGATCCATTTTCCTCAAATATGTTTGTCTTTTGGTTTAAAATATCAAAAAAACGTTCAGGATACACCTTCAAACAATGTTCAAACAATTGTTGAATTTCATCCTCATTTGTATCTAAGTCACTCCATTTTTTCCATAAATGAGCATATTCAGGGAAGGTGGGAGTTAAATCATTGGTAAAATCAACAATGGAACTTCGAAATTCATCACTAAACCTGGGGATCTGATTCTCTTGGACCATAATAATTTATGATAATATAAAGATTGTTTAATTTAAACCCTTTTTCGCAATTATAAGTTTTTTCTCCATATAACCATATAAACCGGGTTTTACAATGAATATGTAAATGTGGTTACAAGGCGGATTATTATTACTGTTGTTTGTAGGATCATGTTCCATCACTAATTATAACGACCGTACAAATGAACCACTTGAATTCCATCACAATTTTTGCGAATCCAGGTTACAAAACAACGAACCTCCTGAAATATACAATGCTTTCACTTCATTGGCAATAAGTGTTGTACCTTTTATTGCCGGATTTCCAAAATACCAACCTTTTACAAATGTTGCGTATGGTCTTATATTGAATGGTTTTGGAAGTTGCTATTATCATTATTATTTAACATGGTTAGGAAAACAAGCCGACGAAATTTCAATGATATTATGTAACTATTTTGGATTATGCGGACTTATTCAATTATACTATCCTAAAGGAAAACGAAAAAAATACCATTTTTGGAATTTAATATATATGTACGGATTTTTCGTAATAAATAGTGTTATTCGGTTTGATGAATATTTCCCTCTGTTATTTGGAGTCTATCTAATACCTACTATTTATTATATTCGAAAAATAGCACTGGTACATCAATCGCATTATAAGCGTTATTTGGCATTGTCTTCTCTCGGTGCGTCTTGCTGGATTCTTTCTGAAGTATATTGCAATGAATATACTGTATTTGGTCATGTAATATGGCATTTCTGTTTTCCACTAGGATTCTATCGTATTTTAATATTATATGACAATCTTTATCACAAATTACATGGTTATGATTCCATAACAAATAACGTGTAACTATCATATACATTTAACGCGCTTTGTATTCAATGCTCTTCTTCCGCTTGATATATGTGTTGTGTGAAAATCGTCAAAACTTCTCTTTGTGATTCCTCCATCATGATTGATGTATGTAAGACTTCGCATATTAAAGTCTTTCATTTTCATGAAACAATCAATACATGGTGCTGAGCACGCTAATTCTCCATTGGTGGTAACTCTCGCAATATATAAACTTATTTTCTTTGTTATATTTTGCTTTAAACATTTACGAAGTACATCCATTTCAGCATGACAAGAACAACTTTTTTCAATCATTCCATCTTTCGAATATGTTCGGTAATTATTATAACCACGCGCAACTACTTTTCCGGACACTACCGCAACACATCCAAGTCTTGCTCGTAAATCAGACTTCTCTGCTTCTAGAACCGCAATAGACATATGATTTGCGTCATTATTGGTATATTTTGTCATATTTGATTTTATTCTTTATATTCATCTGTAAATGAATATAAATTCAATTTTATGTGGGATTACGCATATTTTCGAGTAGAACCGCGTTATAATGACTACATCTGTCACACAATATATTTTGTACTTCTTCACAATAATTCAGATCTTTATCATAATATATTTTTTCACAACGACTGCATTTGTCTATATCATATGTATTACAGTCTTGACACAAAATATAATCCATATCGTCTTTATGAAACCACGACAATGGTAGTATTTTGGAACATAAATCACAACTGCGCATTGTGTTACAATCATGACATAGTAATTTATTTACATCAAACCAGTCTGTTTTTAAATTACTAATATGAAATTTATATCTACACTTTGAACAACTGTATATAAAAATATGTGAATTATCCATATACTATTATTATTTAAATAAATGTAAAAAATTATTCAACGAATTATGATTATCCCCTAATTCTAAATTCAATTCTGTAATGTCCATATTCACCATTTTATTGCTATTCATAATATTACGCAATACCTTTTTCATTGGTTTCAATAATATTCCATTTTCAACAGGTGTTCCCGTTGATGACATAATGGATGGATCCATGCAATCAACATCGAAAGATAAATGAAATGGATCATTATTAACAAAATCTTGTATAGTACGTATCACCTTGAATGGATTGCGATTGACTTCTTCACTGGTAATTTGTTCTATATTACATGTATCCAATATGCTCTGTTCATAATGATCAATATCACGTAATCCTACATAAAGAAGGTTTTTAAAGAGAAGTGTATTTTGTATAAACGAAAAACCTTCATAAGAATCCAATCCTGTTAAAAACCCTAAAGGCATACCATGAACATTCTGTGTTTCTGAACTATAACTCGTATTTATATCGGGATGTGCGTCAAACCAAACCACCTTTGAATCAGGATATTTGTTTAAAGTATATGCTACTGTTGCTAAGGACATCGAATGATCTCCACCAATATTGATTCGTTGTCCAAATGTTTTTTGGTTTTTCTTGTACAAACGATCCAAATTATATTCTAAACTACCATTACAAACGACAGTCGTGGTGTTTTTCAATTTCATGAACTCTTTCAATAAAATAGGACTATGTTCTACACCATGTTTGAGTTGTCCTAACATATTAGGAAACAAAATATATTTCATTGTTATAAAAACAAAACAAAAACAGTTTAAGTTGTTTTGTTTTTATTTTTTCGTAAATGATTGTTTTACGTATTTGTTATAAAATTTTACAACAAATATTAACGTTTTTTTAAATATATTATATTGTTAATATTCCTTTCAAATGTTGGACATAACCTTTTACACCATTCTATTTCTCGTTGTGTTAGATACGTAACTGGCATTAGTGACAGCGGTTTTGGGATTTTGTTTTGATTGGTTTGAGTGTTTTTTGTTTGTAATTTTGCTTTATATTTCAATAATGCTTGTGACGACTCCATTTTGTTAATATAAGACGTTTAATTGTATGATATAAAATATATATTAGTAAAAAAAACGTTCAATTTTATGACAAATATGGTTACACCAATGGCATCTACCTTTCTCTCCTGTCGTCTGCCCTATCTTGCCACACGTCTCTTATATCTTCTCCATTATCCATTAGATAATATGAAACTTGGTGTGGATCGACTGGTTCTTTACTACAATAATCACGACAAAACGGACACAAATTATTCTTTCTTATTATTTTATCCAAACATTCTTTACATGTTTGATGTTTGTTTTCGCAACCAGTATCAATAAACTCCTTTTTATGTTGCATGCAGATAGCACAATATTGAAAACCCAAATCTTCCTTACATACAGGACATTCTGTTATATCATCGCTACATTCCGAACATAATTTATGTTTTGATTTACAATCACAATTTGTAACCATATTCATGTTTTCACAATGAGAACATTTTTTATAATTCTTGTAAATATGATTGGTGATTTCATTTATTTTATTAAGAATATACTCGATCGTAACTGTAATGCCTAATTCAACACATTTCTGTTCTTCACATTCTTCCTCTGCTATAATAAACATTCGAAAGAATGCTAATCGTTTTTCTGCGTTTTCATGAGTAAGTTTATCTACGAGCGTTATTGTCTTTGCTTGTTGCCATCGTACATACGCATCATCTTGTATTTTTTGATATTCTAATATTAGTGATGTTATATTATTTTTCACATTTGTTATATGATTCAAATATTTACAAAATTTGTTTTTAAGATTTTTCAGTTTCGTTCTATTGAAAATAGTATGAATATTTACATCATAATACAAATATAGAATACGATTGTCTTGGTCATAAGGGAAACGCAAATCAGGATTTTGTTTCATTTTAAATTTGAAAGTTAATGATACATTATTATTGCTCCAAAAAAATAATACGTAAAAATCAATTTTTTATTTAAATGTCTAAAATCGAATTTGAGTATATCACCCATAAAATCACAATATGTTCCAAACCATATTGGAAATAAAATATATTTCATAACGATAAAACAAAACAAATTATACTATTTATTTTGTTTTGTTTTATTTCTGTCGTCTATTTACAGATCAAAATCCATCATATAACGAAGCACTAATGTAAAGACTACCGCATGCAACAAAATTCCTCCCATAGTAGGACATCCATTCGACGAGGCAATTTTTCCAAAAAGTTTACTAAATAATTGATTCGTTAATTTGTAGGTAAAAGGATTTACAACCAAAAGAAAAACAACGGTTGTGTAAAGTGTGTAACGCCATTTATCCGCATTTTTGGGTATTTTGGAAGACTTGTTACAAGAACAACTTCCAGAAGAACAATTTTTGCTTTTTGAACAACTCATACTATAGTATATAGTATAGAAAAAATTCAATATTCAAAACACTGGCAATAATATCTTAGTTATTCAATATTTTAACAGCGCCAATGTTTTCCACAATCCAAACAGGTGACAAAGATAGTGGATGGTTCATCAGCACTTCGTGTCTGCATTTCATAATATGTACATCGACTAGATTTACATTTACGACATGTATACATATTTGTAGATGCTTGATTATTATCCTGGTATTTAGAAGCATCACGTATCATTTTCTTTTCAATGAGAGTACGCCATTTATCAGGTTTATATTCATGATGGGTCATAAAAGCCAGTTGTTTGGGTTCAATTTCACCATTTCGAACCATTTTCATCAAATCTTCGTTTTTCAAATTCATATAAATCGAACGAAGACGATCCATGTACAAGGACACAAACTGAGGATTTTCCCATTTTTTGACAATCTTTTTTCGCGTTGCTTCTTGAATAGCATAATTAAACACTCCCTTTTCTAGGTTTATCGCATCAGTCTCACCTAAACTTAACAGTGGATGGAACTTTTTGCAAATATTTTCGCGAAATACATTCGAATTTGTTATTTTATTCATTATAAACGTTGTTTTATAATGAATTAATAGTCATTGTATTTAAATCAATTTTGTATTTACACATATTCTTCTTCACTTAATTCACTTTCGCAATTTAAAAATTCATCTTCTACCGCATTCTGTATAGATATAAATACATTTTTTGTTGGTTTTTTCGCGTTTCTCTTTGGTTGAACTCTTTTGGGGGGACTCACTGCTTCCTCATCATCATCATCACCCTCATCATCTTCCTCATCATCTTCCTCATCATCTACATCGTCGTCTTCCACTTCTTCTTCGACGTCATCATCGTCTTCCACTTCTTCTTCGACGTCATCATCGTCTTCTTCTTCCTCCTCCTCTTCTTCTTCCTCATCATCACCCACTACAAACCCGTCTTTAGCATACCCTTCTTTTGTTTGAGGTAAATCGGCATCTTCATCATCTTCTTCGGCATCTTCTTCGCTATCTTCGTCGCCAACATCTTCAAATCCACCAAATAAACTCTCATATATTTCTTTCCATGATTTAACAGTCAAATCAACTTCCTTGTTTTTCTTTTTCATAAGTAAAAGACATGATCCGAAAAACAATGTGTTGTCAGAAGGCGGTGGCATATCATATTTATTTTCTTGTCCAGCTCGCCCCTCGGTTTTTCCATACAAATAAACCTCCATGTTTTCTTGTTTCCAACATGTGTGTGCCTTAAACCCGTTACTGGTTTTAAATCCTGCTTTTTTACACAAATATTCGCTATCATATTGCTTGATGTTTATCTCTTTTAGAGAACCATTTTTTTCAACAATGACTATTTGAACCATACTTATTGTTGTATTTAGGGATTGTGTTTATATATTTTTTGTTATATTATTTAACTCAATGTCTAATAATTTTGTTATAATAATATATAATGCCAAATAGTAAAAAATCTATTTATAATCCAACAAAAGGAAGGAATGTTTCTCAGAAAAAATTATACAAATTACCAAATCATATGAATGGACAGAAAGGTGGTGGAATTATGGATAGTATATCCTCTTTTTTAAAAGGAGGAGAAATTCCGGGAGAACCTGCTGTTGACGGAGAAGGTAATATTGAGTCTTTTGATAATGATGCACGTAAAGATTCATCCGAAACATTGGACTCTATGGAAAAGGAAACATCCAATTCCATGGAGGTTGAAACACCCAAGGAAGAGGAAACACCCAAGGAAGAGGAAACACCCAAGGAAGAGGAAACACCCAAGGAAGAGGAAATACCCAAGGAAGAGGAAACACCCAAGGAAGAAAAAGGACTATTCGAGGGAATTGGTGAAACTGTGTCTAAGTCACTTTCGGATACAACCAGTGAAATCAAGGATTATGTTACACAACCTACAACAGAAGAGAGTAGCAATTTTGATGATGACTCAGTTGGTATGGAATCCGAATCTTTAACTACACTTCAAATTCCAAGTGAGGATGTTTTAGTCGAAAATAAAGAGTTGCGCAACAAAGTCAATGAACTTCAAGATAAAATAGATCAACTGCAAGAAGAGATAAAGGAGTTACTAAAATCACAACTCGTCGTAAATAACAATAGTAGTTCAAGTGGAACAATGACCCCATATAACGAAAATACCACTTTTGAATCACCAGAACATAGAGAAAACAATATGTTACCATTTTCACCAAGTCCCATCGAAAGAACTGATTCAAGTAATCATAACATGGATGTAGGATCTTTTACACCAGATTCAACGATGGATGAAAATAATACTACACGCGAAGAAGATACAAATACCGGGGGAACAAAAAAATACCGCAAAAAACAGAGAAAAACGAAACGAAAACGTAATAAAAAGGTAACCTTTCAACAATAAGTTTATATAAGAAAATCGAATTCTGTTTTTCTTATATAATGTCCTATTTATTCACCATAATTATATGTTTTTTGATTATATATTTAGTCGATCAATTAATTAAATATTTACGTGATATTTATACTACAAAAAAAACAAAAGATATTATTGGTCACCAAATAAAAAAATATCAACACTTGATGGATGATTTTCACAATCAACATCACAATGACATCGAAACAAATGTAAATACCGACACTATTAAATTAACCAATTCGGATTTAATTGCGATGAATGAGGAACTCAATTCTATGATCACAGAGGATATGATATAAATTATTGACCCGTTACGTCATCATAAATATATTTTAAATGTATTTAAAGACTTGCCTATAGAGTATATACACAATGAACTTTCCTACTTTGACATTCCAACAAACCAATGATATTCTTGATCGACTCCCACAATTTGAACTTTCCTATGAAACGATTTCACATAAGAAAGTTTCCGAACAATATGACGTTACTTTTGCGATTCCATATGGAAAAAAAGTAATGTTGTGGCATACCTTCTTTAAAAATAAAGATGTGTGCTTATTACTCGAAGTAGGGAAAAATAAAAAAATTGTATCTATTAAAATGATTCATGATAATATTCCTCAATCTTTAGCATACGGTACCTTGTTGTACGGGTGTTTGTGTGAAATACCTGATGTACGCGATTTTTTTGTGATCGAAGATTTATTATATTATCAAGGTATTCCCACATACAAACAACCTTTTCAAGAAAAATATGGATTTTTAATGGAACTATTACAAAATAACGAATCCTTGTTTCATAAAAACGAAAAACTTCCGGTTACTATGCCAGTATTTTGGAACCTTTGTGACGAACAAAACACAATTCCCAGTGAATATAGACCGATTATTCCTTATAATATCCATCATTTACAACATCGTTCGAATAGTCGCATTGTTCCCTATGTAAATTTTCCATGGTCGAAGAACATACTCCCTAATTTTTCCAAACAGGATCCGGAAATTCCACCCAGTTTGCTTTTTATTCCGCCACAACTTCCTCGATTTCATTATTCTAAACCCCAATACAAAGAAAATACCATTTTTGAAGTCAGAGCCGATCTACAAAATGATATTTATCATTTATACGCATTTGGTAAAGGTTCTGAACGCGTTTATTGTGGTATTGCGTATATTAAAAATTACAAGACGAGTTATATGATGAATTCTATTTTTCGAAATATTAAAGAAAATCGCAATTTAGACGCATTGGAAGAAAGTGACGACGAAGACGATTTTGAAGATATGCGAATTGACAAATATGTGGATCTTGATAAAACGCTTGCGTTTGAGTGTGTATTTTCACATAGATTTAAACGTTGGTGTCCAACTCGTGAAATACAAGGGCGCGGTCAAATTATCCATATTCGACAATTATAATCTTCCTATTTTATATATGACAGAGTTACAATCTACAGAAAAAGTATTACCTCCTTATACAAATCCTGATTTGGATCCCAAACAAATGGCACTAGCAAGTGGAACCAATAATCCTACCACGTTCCCTAGTGTGTATGGCGGGAAAAGACGCACTATTCGCCGTAGAAAATGGAGCACAAAATACAGGCGGTCTATTCATTGTCGAAAACCTCGAGGTTTTTCTCAAAAACAACATTGTAAATATGGACGCAGAAAACGTAAAACGAAGAATCGTCGTGCGAAGCGTTAATCATAGTTTAGTTAAAACAAAATTGAATACATATAAATAGTAAATATGTATTCAATAAAATCATGAGTGATCTAAGTAAATTTACCAAAAAGGAGTTGTTGGATAAGTGCAAGGAGCACAATATCCTGAAATGTTCTTCCAAAACCAAACCACAATTAATCGAATTGCTTTCTAGTTTTGTTGTTCTAGAACCAGAAAAACCGATTGTTCCTTTACCAATTCCCAAAGATGCTAAATTCAAATTTATTGATTTGTTTTGCGGTGTAGGAGGGTTTCATCAGGCACTCAATAGATTAGGAGGACATTGCGTATTTGCCAGCGATATTGACGAACATTGTCGCAATATTTATGCGAAAAATTATGGATTGAAACCACATGGTGACATTACCAAAGTAGATCCGAAATCTATACCCGATTTTGATATTTTGACCGGCGGATTTCCTTGTCAGAGTTTCTCCAATTCGGGAAAGAAAGGGGGATTTGGTGACAAACGTGGTCAATTATACGAAAATATTTTGGATATTGCTGCTGAGAAAAAACCGTCATTTATGTTTCTGGAAAATGTAAAACATATTAAAAAGATCGACAATGGCGAAGTCTTCAAACATATTGTTGGATGTATTCAAAACACCGGATATCATGTGGAAACATTCGAACTAAGTCCTCATCAATTAGGCGTTCCTCAACAACGCGAACGTGTGATTTTCGTATGTATTCGCAATGATTTATATGACAAAACCAAGGAATTGGATATGACCCCTCCAGAATGTCCGATTGATGTCAGTAAAATTATTGAAACAGATAAGGAAAAGACCAAAAAATACAAGATCAGTGCTGAACACGAAGAAATATTGACTATTTGGGATGAAATGGTCAAAGAATTTGAAGTTGGACAATCCATGAGTCCCACCATTTTATGTAATGAATTCAATAGTAACTATAGTGTAGAAGAATTTGCCAAATTGCCACAATGGAAACAAGATTATATTACCAAGAACAAACCTCTTTATCAGAAATACAAGGTGCTATGGGATAATTGGTACGAAAAATATAAAACCAAATTGTCTAAACGTGAAATTTATGGCAAGTTGGAATGGCAAGCAGGACCTAAAAAAGAAAATGATTCCATATTCAATCATTTCATCCAATTGCGACAATCCGGTATTCGCGTGAAAAAGAGCAAATATTTTCCCACATTGGTCGCTATTGTCCAAACACCAATTTATGCCAAAGAACGCAGACATATTACTCCTCGCGAGTGTGCTCGTCTTCAATCTTTCCCTGATAGTTTCCAATTACACGAAAGTGACCAAATCGCGTACAAACAGTTTGGTAATGCGGTCAATGTTGATGTGGTTCATTTTGTCATGAGTCGTGTATTAAAAATATACAATTATGCATAATTTTAACAAAAATAATTATTCCGTGGCAAGGGATTCCATTTTACTTTGGAGATATTTTTTTATTTCCAAGACTTCCTTCAGGTGTTGTATGAGGATCATAATGTGTTTGGAATTGAGGGGCGCCCGACCAGGCATTTCCTTTGAAACGAATTTCAATGCGGTATTTGTTGCCATTGACCACTAATTTATAAAACATCTTGGCTGCTTTACGGCGTCGGTTTTTATCATCGTAATAATACTTTTCGTGTTCATAAAACTCTGTTTTATCACCACTTGATACATCCAATTTTTCAATGGTTGAACCGTCAAATTCATAGAGTTTGTATGGCAAATTTGTAGGGAACAAATTTCGAACGAGTTCATTTTTAATAGCATCAATGTTGTTATCTATGTGCTCTTTTAAGGCATTCCAGTACAAATTTGTTCGCTCCAAACTATCGTAAAATATTTCATTTGCTTTGTCACGATTTTCCTTTAAATTTTTGTTGTCAATACCATGTGCTTTCAACACTTCTTTACGTTTATCCGAAATCTCTTTTTTGAAATTTTTCTTTAAAAGAGCATCGCTAATCAATTCGCCTAACATTTTCTCTACAGAGAAATTGGTTTTTGTACATGCTTTGTCTTGTTTAATACTAAATCCAATGATTTCTTTATCCGTTTCTATATATACATCAGACTTGGCTTGTTTTGTGTCAAAGTCCTTGTTTAAATCCTTTAATTTTTGCGTAGTAAGAGTTTTTCCTTCTAAATATACATGTTTCACTTCATCATTTACTATATCAGAAAATGCGGAATTAAAATTACGAATATATTGATCTACTACTTTTGGTTTTCGTGACTCCACATCCTTCTTGTATTTTTCAAAATCAGGTTCGCTACATCCGAGTAACTTACCATTGTATTTCGCAAAAGTAGCATCCATTATATCACTTTTATTTCCAATAGAGGAATCACAAGCACACAGAGCAAATATAAGTTCGAATCCATTGTTTTCCACATCTTTACGACATTTCTGAGGACTCTCTTGTTTCGTATCTTCGACACTTATTTTTGCTTGTTCGGCAAATGTTTCCGCAACTTCATCTGCTTCACTTTTGGTAGTCATTTTATTTACAGCACTATTTATAGTGGGTGATGTCATAATTGGACTTTTTTCTAAATCAGAAGTAATTGTCTTCTTTTTCGTTTTTCTGATAGATGGACTTCCTCCTTTTCTTTTTGTATGCATTAAAAAATAATATACACTATGATGATATTTCAATTTTGTCAATAAACTAGGAATCCTCGCTCAAATCCAAATCTGAAATTGAAATAAGACATTTCTTTTTCAATACTGGATTTCCACCCGTACATTCATCATCATCTTTTTTATTCCACTTCTTTGGATCAAACAATTTTGTCCATGTTTTATCATTTTCCCAATCCAAACTCATGGTTTTGTACCGGATTGAGTCGATTCCAATAATTCGATAATTACATTTTCGATAAAATGTTTTTCGCTGTTTCCATTGTTTCTGAAATACATCATGATGATCCACAATATCCACTACAATGGGATTGTCGTGACGCATACGTAAAATACGTCCTACCGATTGTGTAATATCCGTTTTGGGGGTTGCCATCACCAAAATTGACAATGATTTAATATCCAGTGCTTCGGCAGCCATAGCATAAGTTGCCAATACAATTTGTTTTCCCTCTGTTTCTTGTAAATCGCATTGTTTCATACCTCCCACGTAATATCCTACACTCGCAAATCCTTTATGCGAAATCGATTCATAAAAGTATTTCAACAATGAACGTGTGTGTGCTAGAACCATGATCTGTGCGTTTTCTCCCTTTCCGCGACTTTCATCCACCAAATCCTGAATTGCTTTTACGATAAAATCGCTTCGCGGACCAAAATTACTCAATTTTGAGATCATTGTGCTGTATTTTGTTTGACCTTTAAAATCATATTCTGTTTCGTTAAATTCTGGATCTGAACTGATATATTCCATCGAACGCACACAAACTGGATCTTCATCTTTGCGTTGCTCAGTGTAAATCTTCGGTCCAATAAACATATATAGCACAGTTGTTAATTTATCTTTACGATCTACCGTTGCTGATATACCTAACATATTTGGACTGGCAACCCGTAACAATGTTTTGGAAAATTGCTCACTTCCTATGCGATGAACCTCGTCTATAATAGTCAAACCAAAACAATCAAACGCATTCTCCGGAAGTGCGCGATCATATAGCGTTTGTAACATACCAATCACAATATCTTTTCCTTGAACGTCGAAAATCGGTCCTTGTATTTTACCAACTTTAGCACCAGGCAAGAATTCTTCAATGCGTTCAATCCACTGATTCATTAAGAATTCTTTATGAACAATAATTAACGTTTTCTTTTGTACATTGGATACGATTTTAAGTGCCATTACTGTATTATGCGTCACAGTGAAATCACCTAACACAAAACGATGATTTCCATCTATTTCAAAACCGTAATAGTCGTCAATGCCAATAGGTTCTACTTGAATACGATAATTCAATGGATCGCGAGTCAATTTACGTTCATGTGCTTTTTTTCTTGTACATTGAACGGGAATTTCTTCCAACCCTCTTCCGTAAATGTTTGTTCTATAATATACATTTGTAACCGGTCCGTTTGCTCCATTTTTACATGTTTTTTTTGTTTTGGTTTTAAATGATGCAAATCCTAAAGAACGGGCAATGTAAATAATGTCGTCTAACAATCTTTCATTCTTTTGTGTAATTTCATAACAATTGTCACGATAATGACCATCCGAATCAATCAAACCTGCCAATAATTTCAATTGTGTTTCGCGATCATTATATTTATAATCTTCGGGAATGTGTTTATTGTGTATTAAGTCGTAATGTCGAAGACCATTCATCAACGAGTTACAATAGGCACCTTTGTTTATCGAATTGATACGATAATCATATTGCGCACCAGTATATTGAATATACAAATCATTATGATCTTCTTGAAAACATTCTTTTGATAAATGTTGTAAAATACGCGCGTCTTGATTACTAAATATTGTTCCTTTAGAATGACCGTCACCCAACCAAAATCCTAACAAATAAGGGTCGATTTCCACATCTTTTTTGGGAAATTGAATGGGAACTCTGTAACCAACGAGCACACCTCCGCGACCGTGATATGATTTCGGTAAATTCAAATATTCGGTCAATGGCATATCAATAATTGTTCCTTTTGGAGTATTTTTGTTTACTTGTGAACTGTACTTCAATGACAATATATGACTTTCATTTACAATATAACCTGGACCTTTTTTGGACGATATTTTGTACATCATTTCTTTTCCACGCGCCAAAGTCAATACTTTACGTGGAGTAGAATCATCACCCATGAGTTCGTCACCCACTTCTATATCTTGGACCATTTTTATAGAACCATTATACATCAATATTGGCGTATCTTTACCTAAACATTTTCCTCGTCCACACGGAACCTCGAGTATGCCACCATTTCCATTTTGTTCAGACCCACAGCATATCGGGTTGTCTATATGTTTCATATAGACGTCAATAATTTTGTCTTGGTAGTCGCGCAGTAATTTAGGGAATTCCAATGAAATATTCTCTCCTTTTGTTATTTCCGATCTATTCGGGAGTCCATAACGTTCCATTCCGAAAAATCTGGGAATATAGATTTTTTTATCGTTTTCGCGATATACAGGAAAGGAACCTTCGTCTGTAGGTGGTCCGTAACTAACACCTGGAGTGATGGGTTTTACATTCAATTCATCATATAACGATTCCAAATCTGTCGGTTCTAATAAGCTTTTGGGTATAGTATATCCTTTTTTCCCCAGATATGCTCCGTTGCGCACTATTTCTTTATAAGAATCTGAAGGTTCGTATTTTGTTTTTATATTTGCCTTGTTTTTTTTGAACATCATTTTTCTTTTCCATTGTAACGACATTTAGTTAATTGTATCTATTACTTTGTGTTTATACATTTTTCAATTTTGTTCTTTATTATTTACTAGGAAAATATCCAGGTATTCTATATAATGAAATTCAATTCCATGTTGAAAAAGGTAAAACCTGTTGAAATTCTAGTTTTTATAGTATTTGCTTTATATCTAGTTTTTCCGATAACTACCCCTGGCACCTTGTCTCCTTATATTGAGTCCCCTATTGGACTCCTGGTGCTATTTTGTGCTATGGTTGCTATGTTTGTTTATAGCAGTCCTGTTTTAGCAGTATTGTTTGTGTTTGTAGCATATACTTTGTTAAGACGCAGTGCTACTGTTCGTAATAAGACTCACTATATTCAGAAAACAAAAGAAACCGGTGAGAAAAAACGTGATGTACAGAAACAGGTTGATAAAGCCACCCCTCCTACAGAAACTCCTCGCACTGTTGACATTCAGATTAAGGACGAACCAACTTTAGAAGAAATTGTTGTCCAAGAACGCGCCCCGATTGGTCGTAGCGAACCTGTCAATTTTCTTCACAGTTCTTACAAACCCGTATCCACAAACGTTGCCGGGAGCGCCAGTTTTTAATACCAATGAAGATTAGGTAAAATAATAACTTTTCTATATGTTATTACTTTATAATGAAAAACCTATTAGTCACCGGGGGGTGTGGATTTATTGGATCGAATTTCATTAATTATATTTTCAAGCAAGACAAATACAATATTATCAATGTAGATGCCCTTTATTATTGTGCAAATAAAGAGAATATTTTACCCGAAATTCGATGCTCAGATTGTTATAAATTCATAAAAGGCAATTTGACAAACAAAGATTTCTTGGAACATATTTTAGAAACATATCAAGTCCAAGAGGTCATCCATTTTGCCGCACAATCCCATGTTGAAAATTCATTCGAAGATTCGCTTCAATATAGTCAAGACAATATTTTAGGTACGCATATTTTATTGGAATGTTGTCGTAAATATGGAAATATTGAAAAATTTATCCACGTTTCTACTGACGAAGTCTATGGCGAGTCTTTCTTGGAAATGAATGAACAAAAAAAAACTGAACAGTCGATTTTATGTCCTACAAATCCATATGCAGCTACCAAAGCAGGTGCCGAATTAATCGCACAATCTTATTTCCATTCTTTTAAAATGCCCATTATTATTACACGTGGCAACAATGTATATGGACCGAATCAGTATCCTGAAAAATTAATACCCAAATTTATTAAAATGCTACAAAATAATGAAAAGGTAACGATTCAAGGAGATGGTAGTTGCGTACGTGCGTTTTTACATTCGTACGATGCAGCCCGGGCGTTCGAAACCATTCTTGAAAAGGGAAAAATCGGGGAAATTTACAACATCGGTTGCGATGAACATATGGAATATAGTGTATTTGAAATTGCTAAATTTTTAATTAAACATATCAAACATACAACCCAATATGGAGAACATATTACTTATATCCAAGATCGCCCTTTTAACGACAAGCGATATTATATTAGTAATCAAAAGGTCAAGGATTTAGGATGGGACGTTTCTATAAAATTTGAGGATGGTTGTAAAGAGTTATTATGTGGTCAAGAATCCAAAGAAGGAGAGTCCAAGAATATTATTGCCGAATTAGAAGCATCTTTAGAACACTAAGTAGTTTGGTCATTTTTTCATATTATTATATGCTCTAACATATAATCATCATGTTTGTGTATTTTTTACTTTGTACAGATGGTTCAACTTATATTGGCGCTACTGTGGATTTAAATCGACGATTACGACAACACAACAAAGAGATCAAGGGAGGGGCACACGCAACGGGCATGAAAGTTGCATCTGGTCATACGTGGTGTCGTGTTTGTCACGTGTCTGGATTTCCCGATTGGAAAGCAACTTTACAATTCGAATGGAGATGGAAACAAATTTCTCGTACATTGTCCAAGACGCTAAAACCACTTGAACGACGAATCATGGCACTTCAGCGATTATTGTCTCTTGAACGATCAACTACAAAAGCAATAGCATATAGCGAATGGGAGCAGAAACCCCATCTTCATATGGAACAATATGTAGATATATTTTCGGTGTATTTTCAAGATAGCGAAGAAGCGTCATATATATTACTATAAATGGTGAATCATTTATGCGTCTTTTTGACTTTTTTGAATTTCATCTATTGGCCAGTCTTTTGAGAACGCCTTCTTGGATTCGATGATCAAATAAGATACTACTATGATGATAGAAATAACGATACCATATAACAGATATTCGCCGTAATTTGGATAGACAGTTGGGTCACCAAATACACCAATATACAACATGTAACCCGCGATTATTCCAAGACATCCTACTATTATTTGATTGACCCTCTTCATAGACGATCTTTGTTCAATCGGTTCCACTGTCTCCGTAAAGGAGAATATGAATTCCAATAAGAAAATATAACCAACCGGAATTATATTAAAACATACAACCGCAAGTAATATAAACACAACAAACATCAACATCGTTTTCAAAGAATTATTGGCAGCACTATCTTGTACTAATCCGCTACTGACAGGAAGACTATATGCGGCAACCTCGTCTGAATCAATTGGAACGTAATCACATTCCATCCATTCTCCTGGAACGGGTGCTCCAAGAATATTGTAATCGTCTGGTTGAATATTAAACAATTCGAGGTTGTTTTCTAACTCTAATACATTCATGGAAATAATATTTAAAGCGCGTCCATAAACAATAACAGTTGCATTATTTCCTAAATTGCTAGTGTATTCAATATACTTTGTATCCGGAATTGTTTCACGATAGATGTCGTCGTTCAATGTAACTGTCATTTGTGTTACATTGTCTGTCGTCGCGCGAACAATACTATCTATCGCACCGCGTTGAGGACCCGGATTCACCACATTCAATGGGAAACACATAAACAATACTTTGTCGCCATTCGCATTTACATTGCGAATAATTAACTGCGCATTTGATTCAACGCCATTAATGATATTCATTTTTGTGTCATTGGAATTACTCACTATCCAAAGTTTGTTTGCTTTATATTCAATGGTATTACCGTTTTCTGTATATGTAATATTTGATGATGATGAAACGGCACAATCCGATGTAATATATTGGTTTATTCCATCTCTAAATATAGAGGTAAGTCCAAGAGGCAAATAATTAATTACAACATTTTTACCTGTATCAACCGTTTTATTTAAATCAAATCCAGACATATCTTTTATTTGTATAATAAGTTGTCACAAATTATTCATCGAATATTGTTGTATTGTTTGAATACAACAATGTTCTAAACTCTTAGTTTATACGGAAGAATACGAATTTATTCTATCACTTGAATAAATGGTTCCATAAACAGTTCTTTTGGTGGGTTCTGTTTTTCACTATCCTCATCAATTATTTTTTCGATCAGAATAACGCTATCTGCTTTTCCGTCAATTTCATCATTTCCAAATAATCCTAATTCTGGTTGTTGTAAAATGGTTTGTAAATTATCTATAACGTTACGTATTATTTCTTGATCGGCATGGACAATCGATTGATCAAACTCAAAGACATTGGGTTCAGTTTCTTTTCCTCTTCCGGTGTCTGATCCTTGTTCTAATCCTTGTTCTGATCCTTGTTCTGATCCTTGTTCTGATCCTTGTTCTAATCCTTGTTCTAATCCTTCTTCTAATCCTTGTCCCGTTTCATTACCATCTGGTCTTGGTAGAGTTACTGGTCCAGGTAGAGGTAATGGAAGTGGTTCAGTCTTACCATGTTTTTCTCTATCATACATCACTATTGAGTCAGGTGGCATTTCCAAAATGCGTGCTATTAATTCGGGTATTTTTTTTACCTTTTTTATCTTATTACTCTTCCTAAATCCGAATAACCCTCGTTTCTCTTTCCCTGACTGTGCGTTATCATTGTTTTCTGTAGTGGGTGTTTTTGTTCGAAAAAAGTTCATCTATATTATTTATTCATTTTATTAGTATGGAATGTATTTATAGAGAACGTTTTCGTAAATAGTTGCCCGAAAGGTATCCTTGTATCCTTCTACAAATACTACATCTCCATTAAATATTTCATCACAACCTAAATCGGAAGTACAACTTCTACCTTTTACACTGACGGGCAATTTGGTATGAATGTTCCCAGCATTATTCGTCATAGTATAATATTGATATTTATCTCGACCACTAGAAGAACGACGTCCCATAAGTGGCAAAATTAAATCGTCTCCACTATTTTCTCTAGTTAAAATGCCCATTTGACTGTAATTTTGTTCCGGACCTCGTGTTTGAACATTAATCGCAACACCACCTTCTTGTTTCAATGGAGGATTATGCAAACTTTCCAATGGTTGATTACGAGCAGAAACAGGTGCTAAAGTATCAGGTGCTATTTCGGAAATAGTGGGTGCCATTAAAATAACGGGTTGGCTAAACGAGGTATTACTTGTTCGAACCGACGGTTTCACGATATTTGTATAATACATATAGATGACGGTAATAATCAGTACAAACAACAGAAACATGGTCATATTTTCCATACAAAATAGACCAGGAATACATTTTTTGGTAGAAATGCGCGGCATTGTATATATTAGTTATATACAATACTTTTATGACAAGTTATTCGGTATAGGAGGAAGGAGCAAAAGCACTTGAAAAGGGAGGTGATGCTTTTTGAGGAGGCGGTGGCGATGATCCCCAAAATCCAGGTTCCCAATCATGCCCGGCAGTATGTCGTTTATTGAACCAAGCACCCCATCTTTCACTCGGTATGATAGTAGTAAATATGTGATTCATACCCGATAATATTTGATCACCAGAACAATTCAACAATTGTCCCCATTCAGCAAATGTTTTGTAAATAGTAATTCGCTTATTGCCAATTTTCCATTTTCCTTCACACCGATAACATTTTCGTATGACTGAATCTGGCCATTTTATTAAATGAAATCCGGATAGAGCATAAAATAAGGCATCTAATGGTAGCATAAAAAACTCCCAAATCATCTTTACTAATGGTGCAAGATCGATACCAAAAATCGCATTTATCAACATAAGGGGCAATTCAATGAAAATACCATACAACATACCAAATACTAAATCCACGATGTAATATCGCGTACAACTACCATTTAAGAAATTTTTAAATTTATACCAACTGCATGATGCCATAACATCCAACACGGTACCTGTGTTTTGAAATCCAGTAGCAAATTCAAGTCCAGCACAATCTAAATGTGCCCCAAACGCATTTATCCACGATTTTCCACCAATAATCATCATCATAATCATTGCTAATACCATTGAAACTCCTAATACAAAGAGTATGGTTTGCATGATCGTAGAAAACATTACTAACCCAACCGCAAATACCTGTATAATTGCTGCAGCCATTTGTAACCCTATTAGCAATATATTCATTATTGCACTAAAAATACTTTGAATCATTCCAACAATACCTACCCCTGCGTTTAAACCATCCGCAATACTCTGAACCGCATTAAGTACTGGATCAACTACGTCAAAACCCTCTATTGTATTGTTATTATATGCAAATCCTTCTTTCATATTGAATATTATAAAATGTATATATTACTATTTTATAATATATCTATTTTTTGAGACACACAATTAGTTATTCGTTGCTTGCAAAATGTCCTTAAATTCATTCACTAAAGGTGATATATTCATCAATTGATCGACCAATTTCATTTGAACATTGAAAATTTTTTCGACTTCACCTCTCTGTTTTTCATTGACAATGCGGTTCGAGTGTTTCATTGCTAAAGAAAGTTTATCTTTTGCTAATTCTAATTGACTCGTATTAATTGATTTATCCAATTGTGTAAGCATAGACGACGAAGTAACACCTTTGATCAATTTATCGATTGTTTGATCACGTACTTCCGGATTTTGATTTAATTCGGTTTTTTCTAAATTCATATTTTTGATCTCATCTTGAACTTTCGTGTCAATATTGTCTATATTAATATTATTCAATTGTTGTTTTATTTCCTCTTCACTTGGTTCTTCGTTATCTGCCGACGGAGAAGTAATGTGATCCGTTAAACTATCCACATCTAGACCAGCAAATCCTTCTTTACCGGACATTTCGGTACCAAGTCTTATTAAATTGGTAACTGCTATAGATGTAAATAAAATGACAATCATATTTTTGCTGAAAAAAGATGTCAAGAATCCAATTAAAACCAATACTCCAGCATACATTTCGTCGCCAACCATTGAATAATTATATAAATTTACAATGACTAAAGCAACTAAAACATATAAGACTATCTTACTTTCGATCAATCCGTGTGACGTTTTGGATATCCAATTTCCCATTTTTTTAAATACCATTTATATAAATAGTCCACATAAAACAATTACAATTATAGAATGTGAAACTATACAAAAGTAGTATTATTCGTTGTTTTCATCGTTTTCATCATTTTCATTGTCTTGAATATATGTTTCCACATCTTCATCTAGGGTCTCTTGTTCCTTCTCATGGTGATTTTCAGACATTGCGTCTTCAATATAATGGGGTGGAACACAATCTCCCTCATATATATCTAATACTTCCTTTACCACATCTTCGCGCTGAATATCTGTCTTTTCGAATTCAAAACTACCAATACTGGAGGAACGTTTTCCACGAAATTTGTCCAAAAAATCGTCTAAACCATTCAGATTTTCTACTCTATCGCATTGATCTAAATCACCTGTGATGACGATACGACTATTTTCACCTAAACGTGTTAATAACATTTTCATTTGCGAGACGGTTGAGTTTTGCATTTCATCCGCAACAATCCAAGCATTCTTAAACGTTCTTCCACGCATATATCCAAGTGGAGCAATTTCAATCGTTTTGTCTTCTAATAATTCAGTGACCTCTTTTGGATGGATGAATTGATACAATATATCATAAATAGGTCGTACCCAAGGAGCCATTTTTTCTTCTAGCGTACCTGGTAAATAACCCAGGTCTTCATCTACAGAAACAGACGGGCGTGTAAAAATCAATTTCTCACATTTACCCATTAAAAAGTTTCGCACACCATATTCGGTGGCAAACATAGTTTTACCAGTTCCTGCCGGACCCGTTGCTATAATTATCTTCTTGGTCTTAGAACGTAATGTAGAAGCATAAATTTCTTGACTCCTTGTTTTAGGACGGGCAAACTTTTGTTCAAAAAGATCTCTTTCTTTTTGCGATAAGTATTGCAAATTTTCGTACATGTTTCGTTGTTCTTGAACAGTTGCTTGAATTTCACTATTGTACTCATTTAGCAGGTCCTTTTCGCTGATCTTTTTTCCTCGTTTGCCACGTTTTTTTTGACCCCCTAAAGAAGGATGGGAGGGAATACTCATTATTATAATAGTAGTATTATAATAATTACCCAAATATTACGTTATAGCGTGTTCAAACTCAAAAAATCATCTATCTATATAATTTAAACAACGCCATGTCCGTACCATGTCATAATTTAAACATCCAAGAATATTCTTTAGAAGAAGTTCTTGGACTATTCGATCTCCATAGTTACGATATTAGTATCGAGGATTTAAAGCGCGCCAAGAAAAAGGTTCTTATGTTACACCCCGATAAATCAAAATTGGATGCCAAATACTTCTTGTTTTACAAAAAAGGTTTTGATGTGATTATTCAGTTTTATGACAATCAACATAGACAAGACAAGCAAATCGATCAAAATTCTCTTGCTTATGATCCGAATGTAAATCAACAAAGTAAAACGGCATCCAAGAAAATTAGTCAAACCGTTAGTAAAATGGGAGACGAATCATTTAATGAGAAATTCAATGAATTGTTTGAAAACAATCATATGGGACATTCTCAAGACCCTACTAAAAATGAATGGTTTAAAAACGAAGAATCTGTATTTGATTTACCACAAGGGAAAGTATCGAAACAAACCATGGATGACAAATTTCAGCACATAAAACAGCAAACGAGTAATTTGATCAAATACAATGGAGTTCAGACATTAAACCAGGGGGGATCAGGATCAAATCAATTATATGATGACGATGACAATGGTTATGTTGCAAGCGATCCATTTGGAAAATTAAAATTTGACGATTTACGTAAAGTTCACCGCGATCAAAGTGTATTGGCAGTAAGTGAGAATGATATCCACAATATGAAAACATACAACAATGTCGAAGAATTCAACCGCGATCGTAGTCAATATTCATATGATCCACTCGAAAAACAACACGCCGATAAATTACTTCAAGAGCAAGAACGTGCTATGCGTCATCAAATGATGGAAAAAGAATACAAATCGAAATTAGAATTGGAAAAAAACATCCAAAAGAACCAATCTGTTTTGTCCTCCTTTTTATTACTCCAAAACAAATCTTCTTAATTTGACGGATGTTTTACATTGTAACTCTGCACAATATTACAATCTTGACAAATACCTAACACACCATATGGTTGAACAAACAATATATTATGATTATCACGAATACAACATCGGTCTTTCCAATCATTTCTATATATGGATTTATGTTGTTCCGGAACATGTTTATGGATCGTTTTCATTATATTTATGTCAAGGATATTCACAGGGTTGATTTTGTTTTTATTGGAACGACTATTTCGTCTTGTATTATAATCTGTAAGCAATTGTGTTGTTCTACACATAGGACAATTATAATCCCATGATTGAATACATCGTCTGTGAAATTTATGTGTGCAATTCCATTTTTTTATACATTCCGAGTTACTTTCAGTGAAAGGGTCATAACATATGGGGCATATATCTTCTTCATATTCCTCCATATTATATGAATTTGGTGTAATGGGACTACTTATTTTTGATCCCATGATTTTATTTTTTTAGTAAGATCAAATTTAATAGGAAAATTCAATTTTATAAAATTGAATATTGTGTTATATTTTATTCAAAGTTATACATAAATCATGGATTATAAAACATTAAATGGATTACTACCGAAAGAATTGGTCATATATATTGGATATTACGATAACAGTTCAAAACAGAATATGAATCGTGTGATTAAAGAATTAGACGATTTTAGAGAAAAAGTTCTGGAATATGAAGCATACGAAAAAATGTTGTATTACCTAGATGAATGGGAAGAATCAAATCGAAAAAAACACGGTTTAAGCATTGACTCTATGGAAGACCCTATTTTAGTTAAATTCGAAAAACTGAACCATCATATTCACAATATGATTTCTCTATACTAACTAACAAATAACGCGAAGAATAAATATCAGATTCACTGCGTTTTTTCTGGTACAAAGACACGAATTACTTTTATACAATATATTCTTATTTTTAAGGAGAAGGTACAGTTGAAATATCATCATTGACGTCAGCACTCATATCACGCATTAGTTGCGTTCGACCAGGAGAAGTATATGCAGTTGTACGAGTACGAGTCAATCCAGGAGGGTCTAAAGTACCTTCATTTAGATCCACTGTTTGACTCCCACTATCAAATGCTAGTTGGCGACCTTGCGTATTTTCACGTGCGCTTAAAGACGTAAATGGATCTAGAATTTGGTTATTCATTTCTTCAATTAACGATAAATCATTGACTAATCCTTGTAGCATTTCATCATTTTCTAAATGATACTGATTGACAAACTTTTGTAAATTATCTTTCAAATCACTAGCACGTTTTATATTATTCGCATCTACACTATGACGCTGTGGCGGAATACCTATTGTAAAACAATCTCGACGGAATCTCAACCTTTCATTTTTTTCATGTAAATCGCTTCGTACATCATACAGAAACTTCTGAACACAAAGTCGGTAATATTGTTTTAATAACGAAACATTGTTTTCGACTTCCGGGATTTCTTTTGAACTTGTAATATGATATGTTTCACGACTCGTCGCATTTATTCCGGTGAATGTAATTGATACATTTTCCATATTCTCTGTCAGTATATGAAAGTCCTTTTTTGACTCCGATGATAAATTTCCGATTGCCAATGTGTTTTCAAAACACCCTTTTTTGTAATTATAAATATTTCCGTTATTCACGTGAATAACACAGTCATCCAAAACGCGGTTTGTTTCGTTAAATAATATTTCTCCATATACATTTCCCGTAAATTCAATATCATCAATAAACCAGTCACACGATTTAGTTGTTTTTTTACCAAGAGCATTCATGAGTCGAGCATTGTGGTCTTGTCCTAAAGCAATGAAATGATAAATATGACTGTTTTCGACCAGTCCAATCAACTCTGTAGTATTCGTAATACCACTTGTGGGTTCTCCATCCGTAATCAAAACACCCACCTTATTCTCATTCTTTATCGAGTCATGGGGAATATTCAAATGCTTATTCATTGTCTTTATTGCTAACCCAATGTCAGTACTATTCATGGGATGAATAGACTGAATTTTAGAGACAATTTCATTTACATTTTCTTTGGAAACACATATACATTCCACGTAAGAGTGGATGTTGTTATCAAACCCAATAATTTCAATATAAATATTTTCGGTTTGATGCGCAAAATGAAGCACCATATTTTGAAGAGTATGTTTTAATAATTGGATTTTACTACGTCCTTTACTTACAATATCCGACATAGAACCCGAAACATCAATCATAAACGTGAATAATTTAGGAATCGTTGAAGAATTGGTGTCCATTGTTTCCAATGATAATACTCCATATTTTTGCGTGTGATATTCACCATACTCCTCGGGAAGCGATGATAGACTGTAATTCAATTGAAACTGCTTTAGCATGATTTTATAACCTAATATGGAAATATTTAAATACATTTACATACAATCAATTTTGTAAATGTAGAATGGATACTATTTAGGAAGACGCGGAAAAATCTTTATCCAAGGAGGAAAGATTTGGTGAGCTCTTCTCCAACTTTTTTAATTTCGACATAATATTTTTCATTTTTTCCGTACTTTCTTCTTCAATGTGTTTTCTTTGGATTTGTTGTTTTAATTCTTCTATTTCTTCTTTTAGAAAAATGATTTCATCTTTTACAAATTTCATGAAATCTTCCACCTGTTTTTCCAATTTTGTAAATATTTCTTTTGAAACAAACTGTTCGGATTCTTTTGCCCATGATACTTGTTTAGGCGTTTTTCCAATTTCTTCCAATGGTTGAATGTTCAAATCAATACTCTCACTATTCGGCATTGATTCTGTTGATATTTTATCACCTTTTAAATCATGTTTGGGTTGAATTTCATATTCACGTTCCTTCATTTGTTTTTGTAATAAACTATCGATATTTTCTAACGGAGTATCGTCTGCCTTTTTCTCAGTAAAATCTATATCTTTTACTTGGGGACGTTGTAACATAGTACCATATTCTTGCTGACGATTTTCGAACTGGTTGTTTATTTTTGTTTGCTTTTGTTCGATCAAAAAATCTCGCGACTCCATGTTGTTGGATTCAAGAGAGAGATTCGACGAAAATCCATGATATTGTAGCGACGATTCTTGATCTTTTTTTAAAGTATGTATCATATATTGAACAGTTTCCTTATTTAATGTTCTAAGTTGCTGAACATTCATATTTGGATCGGATTTGTCATAAAATTGTTGAATCACACTTCGAAACCATTCTTGTTTTTCCGGTTTCTTTTGAAAATGAGATGTTTTCATAATAGTATTCCATATTAATGTTTGATTTTCAGGTAAAATATACAAACTCATATACTTAATGAGAATAATAATATTTATATTATTATTCGCAATAATATCTTTGCACTGCATTTTATTTGGTATTCTTCTTACATTTAATTGGTGTTTCAGCACCAGGTTCTAATGCCACATCACTATCCTTAAAGACAAATTCATATACCTTCTCTTTTTCTTTTGCATCAGGGGGACCTTTTAACAGCACTGCCAAATCTTCTTCAAAACCCTTGGCAGTTTCAGAGACAAAATTGACTAAATATTCACCATGTGACTCTGCCTTAGATGATTGAGGACCCTTTTCCACACGAATCATACTAAAGATATCGGGGTTCGTATGTTGTCGTGCAAAAACAACGCGCACCTTTTCTGTGCGTTTTTTACCCCCATGACGTTTTCGAGTATTCGCCTTCCTTTTTTTATAATTTCGTTTTGTGTTTTTTTTCATGTTACAATAACATGAGAAAAAGAGATTGATCATTATTTTTCATTGAAATAAATCTTACGATAGGTTGTCATTAATTCATCAGTAAGTCCGGGTTTGGTAAAAATGCGAATAACATCTTTGGCAGTCAATGTATTCTGTCCCCCTTTTACTACAGAATGGAAATGCTCATCTACCTTGTATGTTAAAAAGGTTATGATGAAAAATAGTGAAAACATTCCGCATTCTGTATTTGTTTGTTGATGACTGTAATCATTTTGTATATAGTTGAAGAATATTGGTTCGTCCAACTTCTTTCCTTGCTTGATAATCTCTTTTTTTAATTTATTGACTTGTCTAGGAACCGCATTTACCGCACTATCATAATAAAATAGGATACTTTGATCCATATCAATAAACATTGATACCCAATGAGAACCCGGTTCGTTATGTTTATCTAAATTGAAAATAATCCCTACCTTTGTTTTGCCACGATTTTTCAAGTCTTGTAGCGATAAACGGCATAATCCATTCCATACGCATTTATCATCGCCATATGGTTTTGCGTCATAGTCAATTGCCGATGGACCCAATAATTTAAATTCTGGATGTGACACTTCGTATTGTTTCAATACGGCTTCGATATCAAAATTGGACAACCATGCGTTTGGTTCGTTTTTCCACGAATTTGGTTTATCGGGTGAAAAGAGCAAATTGTCTAATTCTTGTTTTTGTTTCGGATCTTTGATTTCGTTTAACCAACAATCCTCTTTTTCACAATGATCCATTTTCAAACGTAACATGTTCCAAATTCTTTTAGGATGAGAAGTTTGAATTTTATCAGGATGATTTTTATTGTATGCATCGCGAATTGCCAAAAGTGCTTCTTTTGTATAACAACTATGTTTGTTAATATGTTTCCCTTTGTTTCTTGGATGGCAATTCATTTTGATTGTTCTATTATACTTTTTCTTGTTTTTTTTACTATAATTTGATTGAGCCATTATAATATAACACGCTATTTTTTTCTCATTAAAAATTTATCCATAGTTCCAGTGGAATATGTTGATGTATTGTTGTCGTTTTCTTCCTTCTCGGACTGAAATGGGAATAATTCATCTCCGTAAGAATGATCTTCCTCATATTCTTTTTGTATTTCATCTGATCGTTTTTTTACTTCTAAATAGCGAATCAACGTCCTTCCATAGTTTTTAAATGCTTCATTTACATCAGACCCGTAATTATGTTGCTTACATTTACACAACTCCGTTGTAATATCTTGAATATCGTCGCGAAATGTTTTACAATCTTCGATGAATTGTTGTTCTTCTTGGTGGCGCGAATCGTCGATTTGATGTAAATATTTACTATAAGTGGTCTGATTACTTAATAATTTCATGGTAATTTCATCAATGAATTTGTCATTGGGCGATTCGCTAATCGGAATATCTGGTTCCATTATATATGTAAAACGATATTTTTTTACGTATATTCGTACTTTCAAAATCAATGACTATTACACGTTTTTATTTCTTTTTCCGCGTTTCGTTCTTGGACTCTGCCTTCTTTTTTCGCGTTTCCTCTTTTTGTTTTTTCTTTTCCTCCTTCAAATTCTCTCTCTCTTGACGTTTATATTCTTGTTCTTGTTGTTTCAATCGTCGTTTTTCCTCTTTTAATCGTTCTTTTTCTTCTGCTTTTTCGAGTTTTTCTTGTTCCTTGGTTTCTTGTTCTAAAATTAATTGATCTTTTACGTTGCGAACATCCTCTTTTGTTTTATCTATATATTTGGATACAAGATCATTCATTAAACCCTCTTTGAATTCTTCGCGTAATTCACCTTGCTTACGTAATGTCTTGCGCAATTTCCTTTCGGCTTTCAATTTATCTTGTTCCTCTTTTTTACGATCTTTTTCTTCATTTTTCAACTCCTTTTTAAGTGATTTCACTTTCTTGGACATTTCCTTTTTGATTGCCTTCTCTTCGATCAATAATTCTTTCGACTCCACATCTATTTGTTTTTTACGCAATTTGAGAGTTTTCTTATGATTTGTTTGTTCGATTTTGATAGCATCTTTGACAACAAACGTTTCGAGTTGATTGAGTTGTCCGTTTCGCAACATGGTTTTTAGTTCTCTCAATTTCTTTTTATGGTTTGAAACCATTGTTTCAAGTTGTTTGTCCAAGTCAGATATACGGGTTTTAAATGCGTCTAATTTCTGTTGGATTTCTTGGACTTGGGGGTGTTGTGAAAGAGTATTTTGGGTGGAATTTTGCAGGGCAACCATTTTTCCGCAATCATATTTCAGAACAAAGTAGATGCTTTCTTCAAACTCTTTTATTTTGTCTGGATCTGTTTTCTTCAAATTGCTAATTTTTTTCAAAATATCTTGTTTGAATTTCTTTTTTCCACTCATATTTTCCTTCAATTGCTTGATTTTGTCCTTCACTAATTTGGTATAATCCTTGGCCTCGGCAACTAATTCTTTGATATTTTGATTCGCGATTTTCAAACACCCTTTTTTAACAACTCCGTCGTATTCGTTACACAAATCACGTAATGCGTAAAAACGGGATGCTTCCAAATCTTGGAACTCTGCGTCCATCTCTTTTTCCTCTTTCTCCATTTGTTCATGCAATTGTTCTATGATTTTGGAACTTTCGTCGCGAATGACCTTTTTATCCATTTCTTGGACAATTTTCGCGTCTTTCATCATAGGAACGTGGATTTGTTTAATAATGGGTTGCGCAAATTGACGAGCATCTTTTTCGCGATTTAAATAACTAATGTGCCCCGCAATATTGTCCAAATAATGGGTTTTGCCATCTTTGGTAAAACTACCGTCGTCATGTAAATATTGCTCAGAAAATACGGGAAATTCTTCGGGCATTTGTTCATGACTTTCTTTACATAAATTCACCAATTTCACCAATTCCATTGGATTTTCCGTAATGGGTGTTGCAGTCATGAGCAACAATCGTACTGAATCGACACCGGACAATTGATAAGAGTCCATCACCGATTTATGAAGTGCTTTCATGTCAGGACGTTCAATCGAGGACAAATCGCCACCACCGTATAATTTGTGTGCTTCGTCAATGACAAGCAAAGTTTTGCGTAATGGATCGGTAGAACCATTTATATCGACCAATCTTTTGTAATAATTGTTCTCTTTAGACACCAAATTCGAAAACTGTTTGTAAGAAATAGGACGAATTTTCCACGAATCCGATAATAATTTCATGCGCTTATTATGATCTTGTGGAATTTGAATACCGTCCGCAATCATAGTCCGTATTTGTTCATTACACACTTGGTCAAACATATTTTTCCAAATGTCATTTTTCAATGTAGTACGTGTCACCCAAAGAACAGTATAACCTTGTGGGGCAAATGTGGATGTGGCGGCAGCAATTGCCGAACACGTTTTCCCGGTTCCAGTGCTATGCCATAGTAACATACCTTTCACCGGGCACTGAGGAGTAAAATAGGTTTTGACAAACCGTTGTGTAGGTGTATATTGGATAATATTGCCACCACCTGTTTTTTCGACGCACATATTTTCCATTTTCACGTCTTCCCATTTGACATGGGGAAACTGTTTTACATAATTTCGAAATTGAGTAAATCGTTTGGATTTGGACGCACCATGAATGGACGTGGGTAAAGAAATGCTATTTAATCCTCCGCCGCTCATTACTGAAAATTCATGAACTGCCTTGTTCAACTCATAATCGACGGACCCATAAATAGACGTTTTTTCCATATGCTCCAAAAACGACAGTAATTTCATGTCCAAATTCAAGGATTTCAAATACAATTCAAACGTTGTTTTGGAGTCCAAGAAATGACGTTGAAGAGAACCTGGTATGGAAATATCATAAACAAACACATGTAACGGCCATCCACGAGTTGGATGAAAATCCAATCCTTTTTGACCACATGTGCGTGTTCCGCGACCAATCACTTGTTTTTGGTCAGCATTATTTACGGTCGGTTCAAAAATATGAACATATTTGATGTCAAATAGATCAATTCCTTCTTTAAACCCACTATCCATAATAATAAATCGTACTTCTTCGCCATGTACATTGGAATCACGGTCATTAAATTTGGACAACATTTGTTTTTTTGTCGATACATTAATGGGTTGATCATATACATTCACGGATGAGAGTAAATAGAAATTAGTACCTTTGGTTTTGGTTAGTTTGGAATCGCTGTCCAAGACAATTTTATCAAATCGTTTTTTGGTAGCACCACCGGTTTTAGGCGATTCTCCTTCCTCATCTTCTTCAATTTGTTCCATGGATTTCAATTTGCGCGATTGTTTGTAATTGGTCAATACGGATGATGGTCGAGGTGTGTCTTCTCGTACTTTTTTCGTAACGTTCGACACTTTTGGACTAGGACTTTTAGGTGATTGTGGTTCATTTTTGCCATGTGCTTTGTATGCTAAATGAAAACCTTCAGCAAGAAATGCCGATGCTATCATGCGCGCACCTTGATTGGATGATTTTACGTCGCAAAAAATGAAATGTTTGTAATGATGTCCATCGTTTTTCTTGTCTTTTTCATCCAATGCTCGAATATTGTCCAACAAAGCAATCAACTTGGGTGATTTTGTCTTGGAATCATGGTTCAATAATTCAGGATCGAATTTCTCCGAATCAAATTTATATTGAGGATTGGATTTTGTCCAATTACTCTTTTTGCGTACACAATCCGAGTCGAATATTTGAATTTTCTCCATATTTGCTAAAATGGAATATATAATATAGAAAGATATTTAGTAAATCTCCTTTTTAGTACAAAAAAATAATATCACACAATAATATAATATATTATGGTTTCAATGAGTAATATTCTAGGTGGTCCTTTTACTGGATTTTCCCCCCAACAAACAGTTTTGAATTACAAAGACGGAGCACAAACATCTACTCGTTCTATTTTACGTAGTGCATGGAATACATCTTACGCAACTGGAACTTACAATGGAAATAAGCGTAAGATTGGTCCTTTTCGCGCAGTCAATAACGCGGGTGATTTCTTATCCCGTCAAAATTACAAGTGTGGTGGTCCCACTGGTATGAGCAAAAGTTCCATTGGTTGGGCCGGAAGCAAAATCTATTTGGGTTCTCAAATTGACAATTGTGATACTACTGGTGTTCCTGCGTCAGCAACAAATGTGAAATATGTCTATGACTCTTCTGATTATGTTACGTTTAGGAAACAACAAGCAATCAATCGTAACTACAATGATTTAAAGAACGGCGGTGACGATTCCAATGGTTCTTATGTTGCATTGAAAGGCGTGCGTGTTTAAACTGTTAAATATTTGAATTCTTTCTTTTCGGTCGGTGTAATCTTTAACAAAAATATCACACGATTGTTGTGTTTGAAAGAAATAATAGGTTCAAAAATATAGAATTTTATAACATTCTATATTTTTTTATATGTTCTCGATCATTGTATCAATTTATGTTGATTATTCGGTAACAGTGACAGCAAGATCCTTCTTGGCAACATTCGCAGTGTTGTCGACGTAAGTAGCAACAACCACGAAGGAATAATCAGTGTCAATATTAGCAGACGAATCCAAAGTAATCACGCCAGATCCATCCACACTTACCAAACTGGCATCTGTTCCTTCAATCGTCCAGGTTACATCGATTTCATCATTATAAGTTTCCACAGTACCAATGGTTTGTTCTCCTTCTTTAATCCTGGTTAATAATTTTTCGGTGTTAATCAGATCTTTGACTGTAACATTGACTGTGGTATTTACTACATCACCACTATTATCTGCTTCTGTTGCTGTGACAACATATTTGAAAGAAGTATTTGTATCATAATCAATGGGTTCCGATAATGTAATCACTCCAGAAGAACCATCAATATTTACATCGATATTACTAGGATCGGTTTCACTGTCATCAATGGACCAGGAAACTGCTCTATCAGCATCAGCAGTTCCTAGTTCTGTTTCTCCGTCGTAAATAGTAGTAACTACATTTGAAGTATTAATAATTGGTTCGGTATCTATAACAGTGACAGTAAGATCCTTCCTGGCAACATTCGCAGTGTTGTCGACGTAAGTAGCAACAACCACGAAGGAATATGAAGAATCCGTTTCAATATTAGCAGACGAATCCAAAGTAATCACTCCGGAAGAACTATCCACACTTACTAGATTGGCATCTGTTCCTTCAATCGTCCAGGTTACATTGATTGTATCATTATAAGTTGTCACAGTACCAATGGTTTGTTCTCCTTCTTTAACAGTTAAAATATCCTCGATATTAATCAGATCTCTGACTGTAACATTGACTGTGGTATTTACTACATCACCACTATTATCTGCTTCTGTTGCTGTGATAACATATTTGAAAGAAGTATTTGTATCATAATCAATGGGTTCCGATAATGTAATCACACCAGAAGAACCATCAATATTTACATCGATATTACTAGGATTAGTTTCACTGTCATCAATAGACCAGGAAACTGCTCTATCAGCATTTGCAGTTCCTAGTTCTGTTTCTCCGTCGTAAATAGTAGTAACTACATTTGAAGTATTAATAATTGGTTCGGTATCTATAACGGTGACAGTAACATCCTTCTTGGCAATATTCGCACTGTTGTCGACGTAAGTAGCAACAACCACGAAGGAATAAGAAGAATCAGTTTCAATATTAGCAGACGAATCCAATGTAATCACACCAGATCCATCCACACTTACTAGATTGGCATCTGTTCCTTCAATCGTCCAGGTTACATTGATTGTATCATTATAAGTTGTCACAGTACCAATGGTTTGTTCTCCTTCTTTAACAGTTAAAATATCCTCGATATTAATCAGATCTCTGACTGTAACATTGACTGTGGTATTTACTATATTACTGCTATCATCTTGATCGGTCGATGTGACCACATATTTGAAAGAAGTATTTGTATCATAATCAATGGGTTCAAATAATGTAATCACACCAGAAGAACCATCAACATTTACATCGATGTTACTAGGATAGGTTTCACTGTCATCAATGGACCAGGAAACATTCTTCCTTTTATCTACAAGAGCAATTGTTCCGAGTTCAGTTTGACCATCATATATCTCATTCTCTAGTTCGACTTCGTCGATAAATTGAACATCTACAGAAATGGTTTGAGTTGTGATATTTGCCGAGTTGTCCGAATTATCTGTGTCTGTGGCAACAATATCATAAGAGAATGAAGTAGTTGTGTAATAATCAATTGCTGTTTCCAAAAACAATTTACCTGAATCTTTGTTGATTTTAACATCCACATTAATAGGATCAACGTTTTCCACGTCCCAATACACGTCTTCATTGGCAGAAACAGAACCAAGAACTGTTGTACCATCATTGATAATTCTCTTTACATTGGTTACATCAAGAACAGGTGCGGTTGTATCATTGACAGAAACACTAATGGTTGCCTTTCCTTTATTACCAGCATTATCAGTAGCAACAATAACGTAACTATAAGAAGAATCGGTTTCATAATCGGCAGCTTCAGTCAAAGACAACTTACCAGTACCATCCACTTCTACTAGATTAGCATCAGTTCCTTCGATAGACCATTCAACGTCTTGATCGGCAGAAACAGAACCAAGATCTTTTGTCCCATCATTAATTGTGGTCTTAACCTTAGATACATCAAGAACCGGAACAGTATCTACAGTAACAGAACTGTCATCGGTCGTAGTAGTTACCGTAGCACCTGGATTCGAATTAGTATCTGTAAAATTAATTGTAAATTGTACAACTCCATTCAATCCGGCTTCTACTTTATAAGTCGCGGTCCAATTATTATCTGTTTCTGGTACTTTACGTTGTACGTTAGGTGTTTTATTAACACCACCAATAGTAAATGTCACAACAGGTTTTTGAATATTCTCATTGGCAACCATTTTCAATGTAATGGTATCATCGTTTGTTGCGATATTAGTATTGCTGTTATTAGATTCTATAGATACTGGCTTGAGTGTAGGTGCGCTGTCATCTACTACTTGGACAGTTATTACATCACTTTCTGCTTTATTTTCACTCTTATCGGTTGCAACAATGACGTAACTATAAGAAGTCTTTACATTAGAATCGGCTGCTTCAGTCAAAGACAAGTTACCAGTACTATCCACTTTTACTAGACTAGCATCAGTTCCTTCGATGGACCAATCAACCTCCTCATTAGCAGAAACAGAACCAAGATCTTTTGTACCATCATTGATGAAGGTCTTTACATTGGCTACATTAATAGTAGGTGCTTTTGTATCTACTACATTGACTGTTCTTGTAGCAGTTCCTGTATTTCCAGCAGCATCTGTAGCACTATATGTTACTATATAGGTTCCTATTGTACTTGTATCTACAGTGCTACTACTTGTAACAGTTCCCTCGGTAGTAGTTGCTCCGGCATCAGTATAAGTAGATCCCTTTTCTACTTTTTCGGGGTTGTCACCTGTAACAGTGATCACAGGTGCTGTTGTATCTACAGTTACCTTGGAACCTTGTGTTACGTTCGATCTTGGTATACCATTATTTCCAGCAATATCTTGGTACTCAATTTTAAAATTTACAGTATCATTCAATCCGGCTTCTACAGTATAAGTCGCGGTCCAATTCTTATTAATTCCTTGTACTTTAGGTGTTATCGTAGTATTCTCAATAGTAAATGTCACAACAGGTTTTTGAATATTCTCATTGGCAACCATGGTTAAGGTAACAATATTGCCTTCTTTAGCCAATTTATTATCTTTTTCATTGTTTGAGGTCATCGAAATAGTGGTTAATACCGGATCAATGAGATCACCTGACGTACCACTTGTTTGTCCTTCGGACGAACCAGCAGCAGAACCATCTGCTGCTTCAGAAGTTGCTGTATTTATTGCGTCGTTTGAGTCAGGGGGAGTGTCAGCAGGCAAATCCTTCGCAATCATATTGAGTCCCTGTCCTTGGTCAATTCCTACGTCGCCTATAGAAGATGCATCACGAATGATTATATTTATTTTGGACGTATTAGTTGCTTTTGCATCAATCTCAGTAATTTTCTTATCATCAGCAAGATTTACGTTCGCCGCGTCGTAAATTTTTTTAATGGTGACTTGATCAGTAAGGTCGAGTGTTGCATTATCAACAACTTCGTTAATTGCTTTTGATGTTGCAGAAAGCACCGCAGTTTGCGCATCTGTATCATTAGATGCAGCTGACGCAAGACTTACTACTTGCGAAGCAGCTATTGCTCCAGCAAGTGCATCAATACTTGGATCGCGTGGTAAATAAGGATTAAATGTAGGCATATTAATACTAGCAGGAACTCCAAGCACAATTTGTACTTTGTTACCACTTGGATTTGAACCATTAAGTCCAGTCATTGTTGTCAATGGATTGATAGTTTCAGAACCTAATGGGGCAACTAGACTCAGACTTACATGTCCAGTTAGTGTGTCTATGCTGTTCTCATCAGGAACAACCGATAAACTCGTGTTATTCACCAGACTCGTAACATAAGTAGCATCAGTAGAAACAGAAGCAACACCTGTCGAATCAGTTATCTGAAAAGAACCAGCACCATTCAAATCACCAAAATAAACTATAGCTTTAGTGACTGGACCATCCCATACACTAATATTCTCAAATCCGGGGGTTGCGGGAACAACACCTTCGACATAAGGTTCCGATGCTTCTTTTTCTCCTGCCAAAGAAGTAACCTCATTGTTAAACTTTGTATTAGTATCGCTTTTCACTTCATCTAAAGTATAAGTATTTTCACCAGCAATTATGCTAAATAATTTAGTAAAAATATCTTCTAAGTCTTTATTTGTATCATTTGCTTGTATTTCTTCAAGCGCAGTTTTTTTATTTGCGATAGTCGCATAATTTGTAACAAAAGTCGTTAAGGACAAAAGTACTTGTAAAAGTGGCATAACTATATATATGTCATATACATTTTTGATACCATAAATATTTATGTCATAAAATTTATATAGGTTAATATATATGTCATATACATTTTTGATACCATAAATATTTATGTCATAAAATTTATATAGGTTAATATATATGTCATATACATTTTTGATACCATAAATATTTATGTCATAAAATTTATATAGGTTAGTATATATAATGACATCCCCTTTGGAAAATACGCAAAATATCTTCAAAATCGATCAAACTTCAGTCGATAAACCGTTCTATCAACTTTCGATGTTTGTTGATCCGGACAATACAATCGATGTAGATAGTATCACGTATTTAGAAAAAAAGGAAGTGAGTGTTACAACTGTTAAAAATCTGGTAACAGGTTATTTAGAACAAGATCAATTAAGTGGTATTGATCTTCCATTGACCCCTTTTCCAACAGAAACGGAACTTGTTGCGTATTGGAGAATTTTAGGTTTAAAATGGATCAATTCCATGACAAGTAATTTCCGCAAATATTTAGACGGATCGCGTTTGATCATTTCAGAGGGAGGTTTTATTCAACCTTTACAAGAAGGACAGTCCAAACCCAATGTGTCTTATTTACTCGTAAAGCAAGATGACGAGAGTGGAAATGCGCAATCCACAATTGTGGAAAATGACAGTGATTTGTATGAGAGCGATGGTGTCACCGAGAAGAAATTTTCGTATATTTATATGAAATTAATTCCGGGAGCATCCAAAATCACAAGTAAGACCGATTTGGTGACAAAAGTCAATGCTTGGTATGCTGCGGTGAATGATACATTTACAAGCAACATCTCAGATGGTATTCAAGAACCTGTTGCTGGTCAGAACGCAATTGATGCTGGTAATGCGTTAAGTCCGGGAAACCCTAAATTCTGGGATGTGACTGCCATTAACAATATGTCATCTACATTTAAGAACAAATCTCTTCCTGAACGAATGGAACAACTTGGATTTTCTCATCCGGATATTCGTTATTGGAACATGATTAATGTGATGACGATTGAATCTATGTTTGAAGGAAGTGGTTTTAATAATCCGTTGGCTACATGGGATCGTTTGTTGCCCAATATTTCTAGTCTGTCTTCTGGTATTAACGTATTGATTAATATGAAGAAGGCATTCGCATCTACCACGGCATTCAACCAAGATTTAAGCAACTGGAAAACTGGTTCTGTGTTAGACATGAATTCTACTTTTTTTAACGCCCGAAAATTCAATAATGGTGATCCCGTATTAACAACCACCAAACCTTTGACATGGGATACATCGAATGTACGTGATATGCGTGGGTTATTTATGGGTGATGTACAAAATGGAGTGGTCAATATTTTTAACCAAGATATCAGCACATGGAACACTGGTAATGTACTCAATATGAACGCTACATTTTCTGGTGCTATTTACTTTGATCAAGATTTGTCTTCATGGACTATGACAAATGTACAAAGAACACGTAATATGTTCTATTATGCGTCTTCGTTTAACAACAAAGGAAATAGTGCTATTGGCAATTGGAATTTTGGAAATTTGTTGGATACCAGTAATATGTTCAATGCTGCCAATTCTTTCAATCATAATATTGGCAAATGGAACGTAAAGAAAGTGAAGGATTTTTCGAATATGTTCAAAGACAACACTGCTTTCGATAATGGTGGTTCCAATGTGATTGACGAATGGAAGATTGGAAATTCGGTTCCGGTGATTACTGTACTTGGTTCCAACCCAGCAACTGTTATTGTTGGTTCAACCTACACTGATGCTGGAGCAACAGTATCCGATGATTCTGATAAAAACGTAACAGTAAGCACGATTGGAACAGTGGACACTAATACAATTGGCACATATACATTGGCCTATATTTCTACAAATGATTCCAACAATACTGCAACCGCAACAAGAACAGTGAATGTTGTCAGTGAATAAAGATAGAATGTTATAATAAAGAGACTTTAGGTAGTTAGATATAGAATATGTTGTTCTATATTTAAAACACTATATATATATATATGGGCGACAGCAGTACAGACGCTGTAGAATTAACACTTCAAAAAACTCAACAATACGAATTAACTGTTCTCGAGACCGAAAGACAATGGTTTAAAATAAATTTAACTAGTGGGACATCATATACATTTACATTGAATGCTGGTACCTCATCTCCGTCAATGACTGACACTTATTTAGAGTTATGGGGACCTAGTGATGAAGGTGCTCCTATAGGGGGTGATGAAGGTGCTCCTATAGGGGGTGATGAAGGTGCTCCTATAGGGGGTGATGAAGGTGCTCTTATAGAAATAAATGATGACGCAAATGGTTTATATTCTGAAATAACATATACACCAACAAATAGTGGAACATTTTATCTAGTTTCAACATCGCAATATTCAACCGGTTTTTATACCATACGCGCTACAGAAACATCCAAAAAAGATCTACCCGATATTCCTGATAATGTTGAGTTACCTTCATCTGAAAATATTAATGCGTTAGAACTCGGTGCTTCTACCAATGATAATATTACAACGAGTGGAGAAGACAAATGGTATTCCCTTTCACTAAATTCGGGTACATCTTATAGAATATTATTAGAACCTCCCACAAATGCTATACCTATAGCAGACACAGTTCTTACTTTATATGATAACAATGGTAATTATCTGGATTTGAATGATGACATAGATAGTAATGGAGGTAATTATTATTCTAAAATCATATATACACCAACCAGTAATGAAATATTTTATATAAAAGTAAATGGTTATGACAATTTTACGGGTTCGTATAAAATTACAGTTGATGAAGAAAGTGATTCTCTCTCAGATCCCGAAACAATTGATATTTCTAATTATACAGATGAAGTATTGGATCAGTCGAATACAACTCCTACAAGCGGAGCTGGAGGTACATCTCAATGGCAATCATTTACTGCTTCAAAAAGTGGATTATTAAGTAAAATAGAATGGAATATGTCATGTCCTGTTATAGATTCAGTATCAGGAGAACCAATACAGTTTCAAATTTTTGCGTGGGAGGGTATAAATGGCAAGTTATTAACAAAGAGTCAGGAAATGTACAATGAAGACGGTTCAATTAATGAAAACACTTTACGATCGCCTGCTTATAAAGATGCGAATGGTTCTTACGTCGGTTATCAATGGGTTTCTTTCACGTTAAGTGATAATTTATATGTAGGAGAAGGAGGTAAATATACAATACAATTAACAACACCAACAATTGATGTAGGGTGGTTGGAATATTCTACTGATAATTCTTATATTGGTGGAAGAGCAAATAATGATGAAAATTTGGATTATTTATTCAGAACATACATGAAAGTAGATACAACAGCACCTATTATCACTCTTAATGGACAAAACCCAGCAACAGTAGAAAAGGGAACCACTTATACTGATGCGGGAGCAAGTGCTGATGGTGGAGAAGATGTTACAAGTAGTAGCACTGTAGATACAAGTACAATAGGAACCTATATAGTAACATATAGTGCTACTGATACTGCTGGTAATATAGCAATAGCAAAAACAAGAACTGTGAATGTAGTAGATACAATAGGACCTGTTATAACTATTACAGGTGACAATCCAGTAACAGTTGAATTAGGTACCATTTATACTGATGCAGGAGCAACTGCTGATGAAACTGCTATTGGTGATGAACCCATTATAACTAGTGGAACAGTAGATATAAATACAGTAGGAATATATACAATCAGTTATAGGGCGACTGATGGTACC
>Ga0209137_1000181_pt1 | contig 70657 bp, 37 predicted proteins | sample SaaInl5LU_22_DNA_FD_184642 | JGI IMG/M metagenome (GOLD analysis project Ga0209137, IMG submission 184642) | Marine microbial communities from expanding oxygen minimum zones in the Saanich Inlet - ESP_105LU_22_DNA (SPAdes) (version 2) | ecosystem: Environmental > Aquatic > Marine > Intertidal... | reverse complement strand
CATCGTTTAATCCTCCAAATTCCTTTGAAAGTGATTTAGTTGTTCCAACAGCATCTTCAAATACTGTCCCAAATAAAGTTGTGGATATATTTGATGATGATAATAACGAACCACCTAATTGTCTTGATGTTTCTAATAATTTTTTACCAGCAACACCAGCTCCAATTAAAGCTCCACCCAATACCCCACCAAAAGTTGATGTAAGTAATGATGCGGTTTCTAATATTCCACCAATGGTATCTTTTATACCATCATAAACATCTTTTTGTTTTTGTAAAAAATCTTTTTGTTTGTTGGTGAGTTGAGATTGAGTTTTAGCTAATGTATTTTGTTGGGTTAGATTTTCAACTATATGTTGATTTTCATCACTTATACTAGCCAATACACGCTTCTGCATATCGTATTCTGATAATAAAGCGGCTTGTTGTAAAGTATCTTCTCTACTTAATTGGGCCAATTCTCTATTAATTTCAGCAGCTCTACTTATAGCTGCTTCTTGTTTTGCAGTTAATCCTTCTGCTTTTAATTGGGATAATATTCTATCTCTATCTTTTTTAACTAACTCATCATAGATAGAACCCATTGATTTTAGAGATGATTCTTCTGAAGCAAATCCTTTGATTCTTTCTAAATTTACCTGTCTAAGTTCATTAGCTAGATTTTTTATTTCTTGCTTTTGCCTAACAGTGGCTTTGATTTTTTCTTCAATAAGCATGTTTTGAGATTGCTCAATTCGTTCTAAACGCTTTTGAGCTACCTCAATCTCTTTCAAGATTTCCAGCCTACCTCTTAAATCATCAGCCATATAGATTTATTATTTTTTAGATATCTTAGCTAAAATAGCATCTAATTCATCTTTATCCTTTTGGATTTTTTCCATTACATCGGTTAATTCCTTCGGAACACCTGCTTTTTTTGCCTTATCTAACATTCTATTAGATGCGTTTTTTGATAAACCATCAAAGAATGCATCAGAGAATCTTTTGGCTGCGGAAAATAATCCTTCGTTTACGGTTTCTTTTTTCATAGTGAATATTCCCATTTATACATCTATAAATATAAGATATAAAAAAAGTGAAGATTATCGTCTAACCTTCACTTTTGATTTTTGTTCCATCTTTTTATATTCTTCGGATTCCTTTTTCTTTAAGTCAACCAACTTTTTGAAGTAGAATTTTCTCCATTGGATTGGCATAAAGTAAACATCTCTCCAAGTAAACCCATTACCAAAGTTGAGCATTTCCCAAATTTGGTTATGAAGTTGTATCGAGTAATCACTCGGTAGGGTAAAAAAAGCTAATCCCAAATGGGATATCAAGTGCCTCCGTCTCACCAGTTAATTCTGATGTGAATTCAAATGTTAAATCCATATCAGGGCTTAGTTCTTTTACATATTTTCGGAATGCTTTAGTATCTAATGCAAGGAATTCATTCTGAACCCATTTGGTGATGAATCCTCTATCAGAGTTTCCATCTACCGATTGAATCATATATTTCAAACGAGTGGTTACATCAAATGATTTCTCACTCTTACCTTTGTATAATCTTTCTAACGCTTGGGTTTCTTTGGTAATTTCAGCCTCATCACCATGCGTTAGTAACTTAAATTCCAACTCTTTTCCAGATTTAGGAAGTTTGAATTTGTATCGGTTTTCACCATTTAACGAAGCTTCGTTGAAATCTTTAGTTTTAACTTTGGATAAATCAACAACTACTTGCTGAGGTTCTAATGTAAATGGGTCGGTTATCTCTACTTGGTAATCTGCACCATAACCCAATACTCTCGTTGCCAAAAGAATTGCGTTTTTATCACCAATGAAAATATCGTTGATGTTTACATTTGGTTCTACCACTACCGATTCGAAGAGTTTGTCTAAAACTACACCCTTTTTGATTAAGGATTGAGAAGCTAAGATATCTTCTTCTCTTGCAGTCATGTATTTAATTTCGATATTACCTTTTCTTAGGGGATGTCCTTCTGGATATACCAACCCCTTAGATGGTAAATCAATGATTTCCGTTGGAAAATCGAACTTTGTATCGCTCATAATAAACCTTTATTTGTTTGTATATATAAGTATATCAAAATAAAAAAGTTAAAAAAAAAGGTTCTCACATAGAGAACCTTCTTTTCAAATATAATAAATTGATTGTATTTTAGAATTCCAAAATAGCGTAATCGTATGCTAAAGTTAATTCAATTTCAGCAGGGTCATTAGAGGAGAAATCTAAATCACTAAAGTTAGCCGATGCAATGAATGCACCCTTTAACTTCCATTGCTCAATCTTATCACCAACAGGACCTAACATATAGAAATCGATATCCTTTTTGTAGAAATCAGCGTAGCCCTTTCTACCAGTTAAAGATTCGTATCCCAATCTCACCCATTCCATAACCTGTTGTGCTCCAGAAGGAACAATCGGGTCATACAATGTGATTGTGATATCCTGCCACTCACCCTTACCTTGCAATTTGCGGTAAGTGTTGATGTGGTCTAACTTCACAGTTTCGAAATTGATAGATGGTCTTGCCGCTGTTTTGATTAAGTAAGATTGAATACCATCAATCTCCATAATATAGCGATTCTTCATCTTCGGTTCGAAGTTGGTGAAGAACATTTCGTTAAATTCTAATACTTCTGCCATTTTGTTATTTTCTCCTTTATATACTAATAAATATTAGTTTTTGTTATTTTTAATTATGCTGAGAACGATGCTCCAGTTGGTAAGATGTTGAAATCAATTACGATGAATTCAGCGGTCTTAGTTGGTTGTAGGAAAATCTGTCCAGCTAAAATGTTTCTATCAACTACATCCGGTGTGTTATTGGTTTCATCCATTACCACTTTGAATGCGTATAAACCTTGTCTTTGTTGGATACCCTCTAAGTAAGGTTGTACGGTATTGATGAATTTACCTCTTGTCTGAGCGGTGTTTTGTTCGAACACTAAGAATCTAGAAGTAGATGCTACGAACTTCTTAACAGTGATTAACAATCTTCTTACATTGATTCTATCCAATGCTGATGATTTATCTTGCAATGTTTTCTGTCCGAATGCCACAATACCTTGTCCAGGGAATGCTGCGATTGGGTTTACTTTGTTTTCGTATAAAGTATCTCTTTCAGAGTGTGTCAATCTATTAAGAACCGAAACTGCTCCTACGATACCACCTCTATTCAAACCAGCAGGTGCGAACCATTCAGCTGCGATAGCGTCATTTGCTGCGAATACAGCTGGCATCAATACTGATGGTGGAACAGTTACTAATTTGTTAGTGTTCGTATCAACTGTCTTAACCCAAGGGTAATAAGTTGCTGCGTAGTTTGAATCAACTGCGGTTGCCTGTGTGGTTGCCTCAGCGATTGTATCATCGAAATCGTTGAAATCAGCGATGTAGAATGCATCTTGTCTATCTTCAACAATATCAATTGCTTTTGTAGTTACTGATGGGTGTAAGCTTCTTACGATACCTGGAGTTACCAACATATTGATATCCCACTCATCAGGATTAGAAATTGCGTTTAATGCTTTAGTGTATGCTACTGAACCACTAGCGGTTGCTGAAGAACAATTGAATCCTTGCGTATTTGCTACTCCCCAATCGTTATCACCAGCTTTAGCGATTCTAATTGCTGGAGATTGTCCATCGAATCCACTTTGGAATGCTAATGAGAATTGTCTCTTAACCATATCAGAAGAATCTGAACCACTCATTTCGTAAGAAAGTTGAGAATCAAATCCGAAGTCCACATTTGAACCAGTAGATGCGTTGTTAGGAAGTGGTGCCAAATAGTTAGCGTTATCCAATTTAACACCAGCGGTTTCGAAATCGAAACCAGCGTAGTAGATTGGAGAACCAGCAGTATTACCAGAAGATGCTGTTTGATAAACAACAGCTGGTACTAAAGTTTCAGTTCCACCTACATAAATTGGGTTAGTGTATGCTCCATGAGCGAAAGGTGCTGCTGATACAGGATATTGTCCCTGTGCTACAACTTCTACTCTTACATATTTTGAGTTATTTACCCAATCACCATTTTCAGTAATTTTACCATTTGAATCGATAGTTAAATATCTATCACCGATTCTTCTAGCGATAAAGTTTGGAGATGATGGGTCTAAGTTTACATTATTAAATGTTTCCAATACTGATTTTCTTTTATCAGTATCAGCGAATGAACGAATTGTTACAGAGAAAGTTGAGTAGTCAGTACCACCATCTTCACCTGCTGCTTTTACATTGGAGATTGAAACCTTAAATCTAGTGTTCTCATTGTTACCATATCCTAAAGTGTGGAAACGGAACAAATCAAATCTTTCGTTAGAGATAAGTTGTGATTTTACATATGGAGTAGTTGCGTAAGATGCATCACCGAATTCTTGAGTTGCAAGTGCAACAGCTGAAACATCTAATCCCCAACCATTTGTATCATCGTGGTCAGCTACTGATTGAGATGCTACATTCTCAAAGAATGAATAAACATATCCGTGCTTAGAACCAAATGGTGATTCACCAAATACATCAGCTACATCATTATTGTCAGCTGGTTTGATAGATGAAGATACTTCACCAATTCCACTACCACTAACAACAAACGAACCAGAAGCAGTTCCATCGGTAATGGTGAATGCACCAAAACCAACTTCTTCATCACCAGCTGCGGTTGAATGTAGAGTTGATACTAATTTATAACCAGTAGAACCAGAAACTGCGATACCAATTGGTGTTACTTGAGAGTAACCACCTACATTCATTACTCTAACAACAGTAACAGTACCAGCTTCTCTAAGATAGTTTTGTACTGCATACTCCGTATAGTAAGTTCCATCAGGTGTTCCAAATTTGTCCTCAAATTCAGATTGTGTTCTAATGATTGTTGGAACGAATGCTGGTCCTTTTTTGAAAGGTCCTACGATTGCTGCTCCTATTTCTCCGATTCCCTGAGCCAAGAATGAAAGGTCATTTTCTCTTGTGAATACTCCAGGTGATACAATTCTTTCTGCCATATTATTTTTTCTCCAATAAGTTTTTTTTGACTAAAATATCAAATACACATATAAATATAAAGAAAATCCCCAAAAGATAATTTTAGATTTTTTCTTTTAAGTATTATAAATAAATATCACATTTATTTCATTAACGATTTAATCATCTCTTTCAACTCATCAATTTGTTGTTGTTGTGATTTAATTAATTCGTTTTGCTCTTTAATACCCTCAACCAACAATGGAACAATCTTATCGTAGTTTACAGTTAAGTAGTTTTCGCCAGATTTAGAACCGATTGGTTGTTCATTCTCATCGAACAATGTATCGAATGGTGCAATCGTTACAACTTCAGGAAGTATGCTTTGAACTTCTTGTGCCGATAAACCGACTTGTTGCTTCTCATTTGTATATCCAACTGATTTTGCTAAATCGTTATTAACATAGTAGAATCCATTTAATTTGGTGATTTTATCCAATGCATTCTCAATGTTACCCAACTTAGTTTTTAATCTTTCATCGGAGTAGTATGCGATAATATCACTTTGTGCGTAAATCCAGTTGTAAGAATAAACATAATCATAGTTTGTTCTATACATTCTAGAAGTGCTGTTACCATCCCAATAGTACCCAGTGTTATCTCTATCATACATAAAGTTAACCTGCAAAGTACCATTGATATAGGTTGTTCCACCCACATACCAGTTTATGTATGTACTATATCCAGAACGTGCATCTAAGTGTAGGTTACCATTCGTAGCTGCAACACAAGCCTCACTTGATACATTACCATTTCCACCAACATACAAATATCTACCCCATGATGAGTTTGGTCCAAATAATGCTCCACCTCTCATACGAAGTGCATTGTTCGATGTTGAGTTAGGGTCTAAATAGTACCCTGTATCGTTTTGGTCATAGAAGATTGGTGCTCTTGCATCTCCACCAATTCGTAAAGAGTTATCAACATATACACCATAACTAACAGTAACCATCCGGCGGCTACCAGCATAATACATATTCATTTCAGCACCACTCATGTACCATACCCAACCTCTGGAGTTATCATGTACACCTACATTATCTCCATTTGTTGACATGAATACATAACGAGAACCGATACCCCAACCAGCCCAGCCGTTTCTACCACTATCATAAGTTGTGTAGTTACCATATGAGTTACCACCAGCTTCAGCTGCCCAAATACCTCTACCCCAAGTTTGGTTATAAAGACCCGTTGAGTTGTAGTTTCTCCACCATCCGTAGTTGTAACCCTGGTCTAAGTAAATTTCGTTTAGACGAGAACCACCATTCGGGTCTGAATAATATCCGGTGTTGTTTGAATCATAGTAAATAGTTGCGTAGAACGAACTTGTTGATGAGTTGTTACCATACATCGCAATCTTATACCAACCAGATGGAGAGTTCCAAGAATATCTCCACCATAAGTTTTCGTTTACACCACCAATCATCTGCCACCCATAAGCGTTACTTCCGCTTGACCAGTGGAATGTTTGGATACCTACGTGGTGAGATGTATCACCAGGTCTATTTTGTGCACCAGTTGAACCCCAGCTATCAATGAAACCAGAACCCCATCCCAACATTTCGTTGAAAGTATATGAGCCCCAACCAAAATTACCAGTCCAATAGCTGGTATTACCTGTAATTTGAGGTCTCATATATGAGTATCTACCCGAAAGACCAGTCATAGCCCTACTTCTATCAGTAAGACCATTGATATTTGTTCCGTGTTGAGAGTTAGGGTCTACATAGTATCCAGTATCATTATAATCATAGAATAAAGTACCCCTAACATCAGAAGATGCTACAATTCTAGATGAAATAGCTGCTCGGAATCCACCATTATTGATAATCAATAAACCGTGGTCATTCAAGTTAGCTGCTACACCACCTGCATTAGGGTGTGACCAAGCCATACCATAAAGGTTACCAGTAGATGTACCAGCTTTTGGTAACATATAAGAGCTACCCATTGCAAATACACCTTGCAATCTATATGATGAGTAAACACCTACTGTCTGAGAACCATATTGTTGGTCCAAATACAAATCGTTAATGATACGAGTATCATTTGATAAGGTATATGCGGTTCTGGATGTACTATTAGGGTCCATATAGTATCCAGTATCATTCCTATCATACATAATGTATGGTCGGATATCCGGCATATATACCACATTACTTTCACCCAAATACATTGTTTGAGTTGAGTAGTTACCATACCAATGTTGTGCTTCAACTACATATGCGGAGAAATCCCAACGAGGTTCGTTGTTAACATTGTTAACTAATTTTATTCGGTTACCTACGATATAGTTTGTACGGGATGTACCATCCATATCCATATAGTAACCAGTATTGTTTTGGTCATATGCAAATGGGAATCGGATTGTATCGTAGAAATATGTTGTTGAACCAGTGTCAATCAACATTCTGGTTGAACCCCAACTTCCGTTTCTATGTCCGTGGTTTGTGTTGATACGGAAGTTATCATCGTTATATCCATATCCAACAGACCAAGTTCTACTATTGTATCCAGATGAGAATAAAATAGATGGTCTATCTCCACCACCACTAGCTTCTACTCTAAATTCAGCGGTAATACCCCAAGAGTGGTTACCATACTGATTCCGTACAAGCATCGTCATATTATTTCCTGGTGCAGAACCCGTTTTGGTTATCTGCATAACAGGTCCATTAGATTGTCCAAAGTTAGAGAATCCAGCAGGATTTACATAATATCCACTATCGTTTCTATCATAGTATGTCTCTGCATACATTGAGTAGATTGCGGTTACATTACCACCAAATGTAGCATCGTTGTTATTGAGGTTGATTTCCAATGGCCAATAACCATTGTAAGTTCCCCAAGAAGTTGAGTTGTTACCTGTTCCTCTTAATACATAGAATATGTTAGAGTTAACGTGAATCATCGCAGAACGATGGTTATTATCTCTAAAGTAAATTGTTGGGTCACCATTTTCAATAAAAATCTGACCTGTTGTTGATAAAGTTCTAACTCGAGTATCACCAGCTCCACTACCGAAGTAGTATCCAGTATCTTCTCTATCGTAAACAATATTTGCTCTCCAATCATTTACATATGAAGTAGATGCGAAATCACCGTAGTAAGATGTGTTATTTCTATCATAATACACATCAGCGAATACATTACCCTGAACAGTTAATTGTCCGTTAATGTTTTGTCCACCTTCTACTACAACTCCACCAGAAAGTTCACCTAAGTTAGGTTCGTTACCATTGATTTCATATACACCAGGCCCCCACCATTTTAAGTGAGCTGCTGGGTCAGTTGAGTAGTATAAGTAAGTTCTATGTGTTTGACCTCTTGTACCAGTGTACCGCATTTTGTAATCAGTAGAACCTGAAATTTTATCACCAGTATCCAATCGCCAAACACCACCTCTACCAGTTGAACCAGTAGATGGGTGATTGTTTGCAAATACATATCCAACAGCAACACACCAAACTCCTTGCGGAAGTGAACCGATACCAAATGCATGGAAGTATGGGTTACCATTTGTAGAACCACTCATGTTAAGTGTTTCACCACCACTACATCCAAAATAATAAGTACCATTCGTAGATGAAGAATCTCTCTTCACATAAACCACATACATATATGATTTATTACCATCTAAGTTAGATATTCCTTTGTTCCAACCACCATCTGCGTTTGATGAGGTATCGTTTCCTAATGTTCTCCAAACCAATGAAGGTCTACCCCACGGGTCAAAGTCTTGAATTACTGAGTTACCATCACCATTTTGTCCAAATCCACCACCCAATGCTGCGTTGTTAGAACCAGTACTAACTACCCAATCTTCTGCCGTTGCTAAGTTGGTAAATGAACCAACATGCATATTTCGATAGTTGATTGCTTTTTCCCCACCAACTCTTAGGTTGTAAGTAACTTCAACATCTTCAGAACTTCTACCAACTGAGAATAGCATTGTTGATAAATCCTCATTGTTGTACATTCTGATACCACCATATCCAGCTTGTGCACCCATACGGATACCAGTATGCCATCTTAAATCTAATTTGGCGTAGTTACCACCATAGTTTTCTAAGTTTGTACCAATGTAGTAGTTGCCATTTGCATCTGAGTTACCACCACCGAAATGTAATCTCGTAGAACCTACCTGATTGTATGCGTTGTAGTCAAATGTACCACCAATAACAACCCGGTCAATAGTTTCTAATGAACTTATTCTAGAAGTACCTGCGAAATTTCCATAATAACCAGTATTATCCGAATCATAGAAAATTGGTGCTCTTAATGAGTTTCCAGCTTGTAGGTAATTGTTCACATAAATGTATCCGCTTGAATACATCTCCATATTCGTAGAACGAGTACCAGAAGTATTTGTGTTATAGAAATATGTATGTCCCGCAGTGGAGAATCTCATGTAGGCCTGTCCAAAGTTGGTATTTGGTCTACCAAAGTAGTATGTGTTGGTGTTTCCGTTATATGCGTTATCAACATTATATCCAAATCCACCCCAATCCCAAGTGTTACCTGGTTCAGATGTCCACATTTGTAATTGTACAATACCAGTTCCCGCACCATTGTTTGAAGCAGGTAATTGAACCCTCATAGCAGAGGTTCCGTGGTCACCAATTACATCTAATCTTTTTCCAGGTAAACCATATCCAATACCCAACTGCCATATACGAGAATCTCCATTAGGGTCAACACGATATGTTGTATCGTTTGAATCGTAGAAGATTGGTCCTCTGATAGAATCAATACCCTGAACATATCCAGACCCTATGAATCCAGAATAAGTTCCAGTGTTATTACCACCATCGGTATAGAAATCCAATCCAGTACCACCAGTTCTAAATCTAGCATTGTATCCATCATCCAATGGGGAAATCCAAATAAAATCAGTATTGTTATTATTTTGAATTTGTAATGCCGAAGACCAAGATGCTGGGTATGAACCAAAGTTGATTTCACCCTGTCCATCGGATTTAATAGTTAATGCTCTTGTTCCAGATGATGTACCAGTTGTATTAACTTTTAAGTATCTAATATTTGTTGTACCATTAGGGTCTACATAATATGAAGTATCAGTATCATAGAATATAGGTGCTCTAAATGATGACTGTGCATAACCATCTCTACCAATGATTACATCACCACTATTCTGGTCAACTCTAAATTTCTCATACGCTGTTCTATTACCACTTTGACGAGATGGAACAGTGAATGAACGAATTTGTCCAGTTGAAGCTTCAGCAGTGAATGAGAAATAGTTATTTGGATTATCATGCCATAATCCCCATCCAGTGTATGGTTCGAAATCTACAAAGATACCAGTCCAACCTTCGGATGTTACTTGCTGAATACCCAATGCTCCACCAGAAGATGAAGTACCAGATGCGTTTACTAATAAACCCGGTTTGTTATATGTTGCTGCGTTTACTGAACCGGCTATATTAATAGAAGTTCCAGTACTATCAAAATCTGCATAATAACCAGTGTTTGAATAGTTGTAGAATATAGGTGCTCTCAATGAAGTTAAAGAGTAAGTATATCCACCACCATTGTTTAATTGAATGTTGTTAGCCGCACTATAACCAATGTGAATTTGTCCACCATCAGGTCTCCAAATCTGGTCATAGTTTATGTTTAAGTTACTTGTACTTGAACCAATATACAATCTATTGTATGCTCTAACATCATACATTAATGATGTAGATGCTGGGTCTACATAGTATCCAGTATTATCTCTATCATAGTACCGAGAGAAGTAAGCATTTCCACCATAAACATCCGCAGTGTTACTTGATGCGTTATTTGAGGTAAGAACTAATGATGCGGTTCTTGATGAGTTTTCTCCACCAGGTATACCACCAAAATTAACTACCCAATCTTGTCCCCAATTTGATGAGAACCCACTATATCCAACTTCTACATCGGTAATATGTACCTGTGGGTATGTCCAAGTAGTTCCAGCCTCACCAATTGTAATCCATTGTCTACTTCCATCATCACCAAATCTAACAATTAATGCACCCTTACCACTATCGGTTAATTGAGTTGCAAATACATTGTACCATTGACCTGTATAGTAGTTATATCCACCAACATTGAATGTATGAGAATTACCAGTGTTGTATTCATACACTTTAACGGTCATTCTTAACATAGTGTTAGACCTTCTTCTATCAGCCGGTAAGAATAATCTAATTGCTCCAGTTATTGAAGATGTTGATGTTGTAAATGTTCCACCTTGTGGATTGGTAAATCTTCTCTCTTCCCAATCGTATGCGTTTCTGAGTTTTGAATAGTTTAATACTGATGTGCCATTACCATCGAAACGATAAGTGGTATCATTATAATCATATAAGATTGGGGTTCTTAATTCTTGGAAAGCGTAAACAATACCATCAGTATCTACTCTAAATCGTTCAGATGATGAACCATTCCATACTCTAAATCTAGCATTATTATAATAGTTTACATAGATATCGTTTCCATTGAATGAATCAATATGGAAATTACCACCTAAAATAATTCTACCATTTCCATTAGCTGCAATTATGTACTCATTAACTTGAACTCGGTACATATTTGATGTAGAGTTAGGGTCTACATAATATCCAGTATTATTTGAATCTCTAAATATTGGAGCTCTAAAATCACCATATGCTTCCACATAGTTAGCGTAGTTTCTTTGCTGCCATTGAGAACCCTGTCTGATTTCAAATCTATCAGAGTAACCCAATATTGAGTTAGATGGTTGTCCACCAGTTCCACTAGCTCTAAATGCAATTACGGATACACCATTTGCAGCAGCGAATAATCTGATGTTTTCATTGTAGTTGTTGTTATTAGCGGTGTTATAACTCCACCAAGCGTTATTACCAATGTAAATACCATCAGATGGTCCATTTACTTGAATCGGAACTAAACCACTAACTGGGTCATAGAATCCAGTTGAGTATGAATTGTTATTCGGCATCCATATGTAGGAATCCGAACCATTCATTTTTATATCACCACTAACATTTACATCATTGAATGTTACATTATCAGTTGTTCTAACCGCCTGATTTAAGTAATCCGAGAATTGATAACCATCCCAAAGGTCAGCATCTAATCCAGAACCCGCTCCATCGTTACCAGAGTTCCATAGAAGGTAACCAGTACCCCAAGTTGCTGAATCGAAGTTTTGTTTTGCAATCCAAACGCTTGTATTATCATATTTATTGAATACTAATGCCGAACTCCGTTTTACATCACTACCATTATAAGATGACATCCACAATACATCATTCCAAGGTCCACCAAATCCTAAGTTACCACCACTAAGCATTGCAAGTTTTAACTTACCAGCTCCAAATACAGTGTTGTTTGGTTTTTCAGTTCCACCACTTACATAATAACCACCTAAGTAGTTGCTAGAATCAGTATATCTTCTATGGTCGTAGTATGTTCCTTGTTGATTATCCAATAAATCAGCGTTAAGGTTTGATACCAATGTTGTAGATGATACAGTTAAAGGAGCTGTTCCAGTTGCTTGTGATAAAGTTAAACGAACAAATGTTGGAGAATCCGAAGTTCTAACCGCTTGGTTTAAGTAATTAGAGAATTGATAACCATCCCATAGGTCAGCATCCAACCCAGAACCAGCACCATCATTATTCGAATGCCAAACAGTACCACTAATATGTCCTTGATTTGAGGTAGTCATTACTACCCAACCAACTGAAGACCATGTGGTATTATCAGTTTTGTTTCTAATCTTAAATCCACGAGATGGAGTATTGTATTCAAACTCCATTTGGACAGTTCCAGTAGAACCACCAGCATTAGTTGACCATAAGATTGAAGAATATCCACTATATCCTAAAGTTCTGAATCCGTTATCAGTATAGGTATCGATACTAGCACCCGTACCACCACTTAATAATCTAAAATAAGTTGATGGGCTAACAGAAATTCCACCAACTGTCAATCCAGCAAATGTTGGAGAATCGGTTGTACGAACATTCTGGTCCATTAAGTAAACCTCAGTAGCACCTTGACCAGTATCAATAGTTCCACCAATGGTTACATTACCAGACATATTCCAATTACCAGACGAATCAGTCCAATCGGAATCGGTTACAAATCTTAATCTATCCGGGTCAGTTCCCTCATCCATTCGTAGAGCCTGTCTACCACCAACTACAATTTGGAAATCATCAGCTGCTACAAACCGAATGTAAGTATTAGTATCACCATTATGATAAATGTAATCATCAATATATGCGTTTTGTGCATATATACTTCCATTTGCTTCGAAATCGGTATCCGAATACCACTTAGCCGCAGATTCGTTCCAATAGAATTGACGAGTTGCTGAACCACCCCTTAATACTTCAATACCAGCATTCTCAGTTGGAGTACCAGTTGTAAAGTTTGAATTAAGAGTAATAATATTATCAGCCAATAGGATAGTTTCCGTATTGACAGTAGTTGTTGTTCCAGTAACACTTAGGTTACCATTTACCGTTAAAGTTGTTCCATCAAAAAGAAGGTTACTTTCAACGGTTGCGTTTGGTGCAGTTCCATTTAAGGTAATTACACCATTATTAGTTGTACCTGTTAAGGATAGTAATCCACTTGTACCAGCTGAACCCGATGTTCCAGATGAACCTCCACTACCAGATGTTCCACCACTACCGCTTGTACCAGATGAACCCGATGTTCCAGAAGAACCTCCACTACCAGATGTTCCACCACTACCAGCTGTCCCCGTGGTTCCAGATGAACCACCACTTCCGCTTGTTCCACCTGAACCCGATGTTCCAGATGAACCACCACTACCAGCTGTCCCAGAAGTACCAGAAGAACCAGAAGAACCAGATGTTCCAGGTGAACCAGAAGTACCCTGAGAACCTTGAATTCCATCTACACCAGAAGTTCCCGATGTTCCGCTTGTTCCAGAAGTTCCAGAGGTACCGGAAGTTCCAGCCGAACCAGTGGTTCCAGAAGAACCGCTTGTTCCACTTGTTCCAGAGGTACCAGCGGTACCACCACTACCTGCGGTTGCCGATGTACCCGATGTACCCCCACTACCAGATGTTGCCGATGTACCCGATGTACCAGAAGTACCAGATGAGCCCGATGTACCACCCGTACCAGCAGTTGAGTTTGTACCAGAAGTACCACCACTACCACTTGTTCCACTTGTTCCAGAACTACCAGATGTACCCGGTGAACCCGATGTTCCTTTCTCACCACTTGTTCCAGAGGTTCCAGATGTACCAGCCGAACCTGTTGTACCCGAAGAACCACCATCACCTACTGCACCATCTCTACCAGAAGTACCCGATGTTCCAGAGGTACCAGATGTACCACCACTACCAGCCGTTCCTCTCGTACCACTTGTCCCAGATGAACCAGATGTACCAAACGAACCAGTTGTACCAGATGAACCTGATGTACCACCACTACCAGCGGTTGAAGATGAACCAGATGTTCCTGAGGTTCCAGAAGTTGCTGAGGTACCAGAAGTACCACCAGTTCCAGAAGTTCCCCCACTTCCGCTTGTACCAGAAGTACCAGATGAACCTACACCAGACGAACCAGATGTACCACCACTTCCGCTTGTACCCGAAGTACCAGATGTTCCACTTGTCCCTGAGGTACCTGATGTTCCTCTTTCACCACTTGTTCCAGAGGTACCAGATGTTCCAGAAGTACCAGATGTTCCCCCACTTCCACTTGTTCCAGAAGAACCAGAAGTACCACCACTACCTGTTGTTCCAGATGTACCAGCGGTTCCAGACGAACCCGAAGTACCAGCTGAACCAGTTGTTCCAGAAGTTCCAGAAGTACCTGATGTTCCGCTTGTTCCAGAAGTTCCACTCACACCACTCGTACCAGATGTACCAGATGAACCACCTGTTCCAGAAGTTCCCGATGTACCAGAAGTACCAGCGGTACCAGCAGCTTGTAACCATTGGGTACCGGTGTAACGATATATATTTGTATCTACAGTGTTGTAATAGATATCACCAGTTTCTCCGCCAGCAGGGTCAGATGCGTATGCTGGGATTCTTAACTCATCTTTGATGTAAACCGAACCAGTGAACTGATGTGAATCAGAAGCTTGGTCACCAAATTTGTTTGAACCAGATGAGAATATTACTGATGATGAAATGTATGTTGTGTGGAGTTCGGTTGATGTAATCTTACCAGCTACATTCAAATCACCACCAACGGATGCGTTTGAACCAATTACCGCTGAACCACTAACTCCTAAATATTTTTCGATTACAACTCCGGTATTAACCTCTAAACCTCTATTGGGTGAGATAACCGCTTGAGCTGAACCTGATTTTAACTTATCAATATCACCAATTGAAGTTGCTGATATGTTTGTAATTTGAGAACCATCTCCTGCTAAGAAAGATGCCGATACTGTCCCAGTTGCTAAAATTGAACCAGTTACATCGGTATTTACATTGATTGAAAGTTTATCGTTTGAAATACGAGCAGTCCCAGCTCCACTTTCGATTTTGGATTGTGCATCTGGAGTTAATCCTTCGAAAGGAATATTGATTAACTCAGAACCATCCCCAATAAATGAACCGCTAAAAGCAGAACCGGTATAGGTATTAGCGGATACCCCATCAGCAACAGATAGATTTGTATTAATATCTACTGATGTTAACGATACCTGTGCTTGTTCAACCCCATTTACATCAATCGATAGTAAACTTTGGCTAATCTGATTTATACCATTCGGATTCTTACCTTTATATTCCATTAATCTCTATCTTTATGTAATTTCTAATACCGATACCACAATATCTACCGATGCGTTCACCGATGATTTTACAGTAATAGAATCGTTTGCTTCCAATACCACTTTTTGGTCACCACCAACTAAAATCGTTGATGAACCTTGAGGAAGGGTTGCACCCTTCACTAAATATTTTGTTACCGAAGCAGAATTATCAGTAATCTGAACATCTACTTGGATATTTTGTGCTACAATATTTGCTACATTTACACCAATCACCGTTGCTGAAGTTGCGGCAGGACAGGTATAAGCCACTAAACCAGCTGTTCCAGCTGGTCCTTTTATACTATTTTTGAATGTATTTGCCATATCTTATCTTTTTATCCTAATGCAATTGCAAATGCGATTGCTGAATCTAACACATTTACCCCATCTACATTATATCCACCACCTTGTAAATCAACGGAACCACTAATAGAAATAGAACCACTAGCAACAATTACATATTCGGTATTTACATCTTTCTCATAACCAATTGCAAGAGAATCTCTTACACTTAGGTTAGTAAACTCTGCTGTATCTACCGAAATATCACCCTTAAATGACCCAGTAAAACTCCCCGTAAACGAACCACTTAAGTCCGCATATGCCGAAGGAGCTTGTGTAATTGAGCCGGAAAAACTGGGTTGGTCTATTCTCATTGTAATCTATTCCATTCTTTATAGGTATAAATATAAACAAATTTTGTTTACTACATTGGTTTGGAAGGCCAAACTAAATCGAATGGATTTGATTGAGATGTTATATCTCGTAATGATTGTCTATATGTTTGCCATTCAGTTAAAGTGGAACCACTAATTGGTGAATCTTGGAATTGAGTCCAATCGGATTGAGATAATAAAGAATCTCTCATATCTCTAACTTCCAACCACTTTTCTGCAATTTTAATATTAATTTCTTCTTCAGTTGCATCGGTTATATTCCAAGTTTGAATATATACCGAACCAGATAGTGTTGGAGTTCCTTCCACTATATTTTTTGTGTAATCATCAGTTACTTCAACCGATTCTACTGGATAAACACCAAAGTTTTCCAAAACTTCATTAGTGATAGCTTGAGGAAAACTTACATTTGGATTTTCTGATTTTAACTCCCCAATCGTATAGGGGTATGTTATAATTCCATCTTTTATTTTTATATACATAACTCTATCTCCTTATTTCCAATTTATAGGTATTACTGCATAGTTCGTAATTCCAGTACAATTATTAAATGCGTTTATTCCCAATGGCTCAGGTTCCCTATCCCATAGTGCCTCAACAGTTCCCCAATTCGATGAACCATTTGTGGTAGAACTCATATTAAATATATTAGCAAAAGTTGTTACTGAAAGATTATACTGAAATGTTGGTATATTAGTTAATGCTCTACAATTTCTAAATGCCGATGAAAAGTTAATAACCTGAGTGTTGTATCTAAACAATTCATTTGGTACACTTACCAACGATAAACATGCATTAAATGTTGAGTTGAATATTGATACATTAGGTGAATTATCAAACAAATTATTTGGAATTGTTGTGATTCCAGTAAATGAAAAAGTATCCACAAACTGAGTAGCAACTGATGAATATTGGAATAAATCAGATGGGATTGAAGTTAATCCAGTTCCTCTAAAAGTGTTGTTGAATACACTCACCCTTCCCAATCCAACTGCTCCACCGGGAATTGATGTTAAATTAGTACAACCATAAAAGTTAATACTCCTTACACCAACATCTCCCCAGCTATCTACCGAAGTGTATAATAATCGGTAAGAACTATTATCAACCCTAAATCCTGGCATAAATCCAATAACAGATACTTGATAAGTTCCACCAGAAGAATAGGTATGATATCTACCAACATCAGTTGAACTTGTGATATAGGTATCACTTGTCCCATCACCCCAATCAACAATGACATTGGGTTCCAATCCCAAATAACTTACCAATGGAAGTTCGTAAACTTGTCCACCAGATAAAGTTAGGGTAAATTGAAAGGGTTCGGTTTCACCTCCCCCCGCACTCGATACTAATCTTCTTGCTATACTCATAACTTTTCTATTAACTCATATTTGCTGCTGATAAGAAACCATAGTAAGAGGTTCCTCCATCATAAGTATAGAATACCAAAATATCCGTTCCACTTGCGGTTAATGCAGGTGCCACACCACTAGCCCACTTAACTGATGCTGGCCATGTGATTGTTTGTGAACCACCATTGATTAGTGCGAATGTGAAACCAAATGCTCTTGGACCCGATGGTGGGTTAGAGAATGTAAATGTTGTAGTTGTGGTAACCGTATATTGGAAGTTGTTAGCCGTTGTTAAGTTGATTGTTGTAGAACCACCACTACCCAAATTAGAGAACAATTCTCTGAAGTTTGTTGAGTAGATGTAAGAACTAGCTTCAACTGCACCGGTAACATCCAACAATGAACCATCGAATGTAATATTTGGTTCAACTTGAACTCCGCCTGTTGAATTGATGAAGGTTAATACACCATTATCAGTTGTTCCGGTTGGAGTGATGCTTGTTCCAGACGAACCCGAAGTACCAGAAGTACCACTCAATCCATCAATACCAGATGAACCAGAAGTTCCATCTACACCAGACGAACCGGATGAACCAAAGAATGTTCCATCCAAACCAGAAGTACCCGAAGTTCCAAATGAGCCACTAATACCCGAAGTACCAGAAGAACCAGCACCTGATGTACCAGAAGTACCAGAAGAACCAAATAATGTACCATCAACACCAGACGAACCCGAAGTTCCATTTGTCCCAATACCAGATGAACCAGATGTACCCGATGAACCTGCTCCAGAAGTGCCCGAAGTACCACTTGAACCAAATAGAGTACCATCAACACCAGATGAACCCGAAGTTCCGTTTGAACCACTTAGACCAGATGAACCAGAAGTTCCAGCCCCTGATGTACCTGATGTACCCGAAGAACCAAATAAAGTTCCATCCACACCAGAAGAACCAGAGGTACCATTAGAACCATCTACTCCAGATGAACCTGATGTTCCACTTGTCCCAGCACCTGAAGTACCAGAAGTACCAGATGAACCGAATAGTGTACCATCAACACCAGAAGAACCAGAGGTACCCGATGTTCCACTAACTCCACTTGTACCAGAAGTTCCAGCACCAGAAGTACCCGAAGTACCAGATGAACCAAAATAAGTTCCATCTAAACCACTACTTCCACTTGTACCAGAAGTACCACTCTCTCCACTAATCCCACTTGTTCCAGAAGTTCCAGCACCCGAAGTACCTGATGTACCAGAAGAACCAAAATAAGTTCCGTCTAAACCTGAAGAACCAGAGGTTCCGCTTGTACCACTTACACCAGATGAACCAGAAGTTCCGGCACCTGAAGTACCAGAAGTACCAGATGAACCAAAGAAAGTGCCATCTAAACCAGATGAACCAGAAGTTCCAGATGTACCAGAGGAACCATTAGAACCCGAAGTTCCAGAAGTTCCAGCTCCAGAAGTACCTGAAGTACCCGAACTTCCAAAGAAAGTGCCATCTAAACCAGATGAACCGCTTGTACCAGATGTACCAGATGAACCAGATGTACCCGATGAACCTGCTCCAGAAGTACCGCTTGTACCAGAGGAACCGAAGAAAGTTCCATCTAAACCAGAAGAACCAGAGGTTCCGTGTGAACCATTGGTACCACTACTACCACTTGTCCCAGAAGTTCCAGCTCCAGATGTACCGCTTGTACCAGATGAACCAAAGAATGTCCCATCAATACCAGAAGAACCGCTTGTTCCAGAAGTTCCATCAAATCCAGAAGAACCTGATGTACCAGAAGAACCCGCACCCGATGTACCAGAAGTACCCGAAGAACCAAAGAATGTCCCATCAATACCAGAAGAACCGCTTGTTCCAGAAGTACCAGTTGAACCAGAGGTTCCACTCACCCCACTTGTTCCAGAAGTACCAGATGAACCACTACTTCCAAAGAAAGTACCATCTACACCGGATGAACCAGAGGTTCCGCTTGTTCCGCTTGAACCCGAAGTACCAGTCGAACCACTTGTCCCAGAAGTACCCGATGAACCAAAATAAGTTCCATCTATACCAGAAGAACCAGAAGTTCCGCTTGTTCCAGATGAACCACTTGTTCCACTTTGACCCGATGAACCAGATGTACCGGTTGAACCTGATGTTCCGCTTGTACCATGTGTTCCGAAGAAAGTACCATCTACACCAGATGAGCCCGATGTACCAGATGAACCAGAGGTTCCAGAAGAACCGGAGGTGCCTGAAGTTCCACTACTTCCAAATAAAGTACCATCTAAACCAGATGAGCCCGAAGTTCCAGATGTTCCACTTGTGCCAGAAGAACCGCTTGTACCAGAAGAACCACTACTTCCAGAAGTTCCAGATGAACCACTACTTCCGCTTGTTCCACTTGTACCAGATGAGCCAGATGAACCACTTGTTCCAGATGAACCTGATGTTCCATCTGAACCAGATGTTCCAGAAGTTCCACTACTTCCACTCGTACCAGCAGTTCCTGTTGAACCCGAAGTTCCGCTTGTACCAGAAGTACCCGAAGTTCCATCTCTACCACTACTTCCGCTTGTTCCACTTGTTCCAGAAGTACCAGCGGTTCCAGTTGAACCTGAAGTTCCACTTGTACCAGAAGTACCCGATGTTCCATCAGAACCAGAAGTTCCGCTTGTTCCACTTGTTCCAGAAGTTCCAGATGTACCAGCGGTTCCAGTTGAACCAGATGTACCTGATGTTCCGCTTGTACCTGAAGTTCCATCGGTACCAGAAGTACCCGATGTGCCAGATGTACCACTTGTACCAGAGGTTCCGGAAGTTCCGCTTGTTCCAGAGGTACCCGAAGTACCACTACTACCAGCTTCACCAGATGTTCCACTCGTACCACTAGTTCCAGAAGTTCCAGAAGTTCCAGCTGAACCTGTTGAACCTGAAGTTCCAGAAGTACCCGAAGTTCCAGATGTTCCGCTGGTTCCATCTATACCCGAAGTTCCACTTGTCCCAGAGGTTCCAGAAGTTCCCGAAGAACCACTTTCACCACTTGTACCAGAAGAACCAGAGGTACCTGAGGTTCCACTTATACCAGATGAACCCGATGTACCAGATGAACCTGATGAACCATTCGAACCACTACTTCCAGAAGTTCCGCTTGAACCCGATGAACCAGATGTACCAGATGAGCCAGAAGAACCACTGCTACCAGATGAACCAGATGAGCCAGATGAACCACTACTTCCAGAAGTTCCGCTTGAACCCGATGAACCAGATGTACCCGAAGTTCCACTACTTCCAGATGAACCAGAAGTACCAGAAGAACCTGATGTACCAGAGGTACCAGATGTACCACTTGTCCCAGATGTACCAGCAGAACCAGTTGAACCAGATGTACCCGAAGTTCCACTTGTGCCAGAGGTTCCAGAAGTTCCAGATGTACCATTTTTGTTTACAATTTCAATTATACCAATCATTGATGAGTGGTTAACACATTGATAAACTAAACTATTAGGAGCATCCTCAGGAACTCTGTATTGTATTAGTGTATTGGTACCATAATTACCATTTGTTGGGTCATTATTTATTGTACCATCTATATCATTTGTATTACCAGATGATAATCTTAATGCGAATGGGTGTGAGGATGAAACTCCACTAACATCAAAGTAATAAAGTTCACCCCTTACTAATGTTAATGTTGGGAATGTGGTATCATCGTAACCAGCTATTGCGTAGTTAAAATCTTCATTAATTACTTCAAATAATCTACCACCCTCTCTACCAGTAGTACCAGATGTACCCGAAGTTCCAGATGAACCAGATGAACCTGATGTACCCGCAGTTCCAGATGACCCAGATGTTCCACTACTTCCGCTTGTTCCAGAAGAACCGCTTGAACCCGATGTTCCACTACTTCCACTACTTCCGCTTGTTCCAGACGAACCAGATGAGCCAGATGAACCGGATGTGCCAGATGAACCACTACTTCCGCTTGAACCAGATGAGCCAGATGAACCAGAAGTACCACTACTTCCGCTTGAGCCCGAAGAACCAGAAGTTCCAGAAGAACCACTACTACCACTTGAACCACTACTACCGCTTGAACCAGATGAACCCGATGTTCCGCTTGTTCCAGAAGTACCACTTGTTCCAGAAGTTCCAGACGAACCAGATGAACCACTACTTCCGCTTGAACCAGAAGAACCAGATGTTCCATCTGAACCAGAAGTTCCGCTTGTTCCAGAAGTACCCGATGTTCCAGATGTTCCAGATGTACCGGAAGTTCCACTTGTTCCAGATGTACCGGAAGTTCCACTTGTTCCAGAAGTACCAGAAGTACCATTGGTTCCACTTATACCAGAAGTTCCGCTTGTTCCAGAGGTACCAGAAGTACCATCTGCACCTTGAGCGGCTTCAATATCTCTTTTTTCTAATCTACCAGTTGTTTCGTTATAGGTAACTACGAAATTGGATGAACCACTTTCTAAGGTATTGATATATACACTACCAGTTATTCCTAAACTACCAGTTAATAATAAACTACCAGTTAATTCGGCTGAACCAGAGAATGGGAATCCACTTCCACCACCATCTAAAGCGTTTAATGCATATTCCGCAATTGAAGCAAACGATGCTGAATAAACATACATTGATGCGGTTTGGTCTGAAGTTAAATCTCCACCACCTTGTCCAGCATTCAATGCGTAAGATGCGGTTAATGCAAAATATGCTAAAGATGCGGTACCAACCTGCATAGATGCAGTTATATCAGAACTAATATCTCCACCTCCACCAGCGCCAGCATTTAATGCGAATGATGCGGTTACTGCGTAAGAAGAACTTAACACCGTCATTGATGCGGTTTGTTCGTTTCTTACAAAATTTTGTAAATCGTTTAATAATGCTAAAGATTCCGAATCGATACCCTGTACATTCAATGCTACATCAGCAGTTTCTGCTGTGATTGCTCTTGATGCGGATGGTACGATACCAATTACATTATCACCACTAATTGCTCCACTAATCTTAGAACCACCACTACCTACAACTACCCAACCACTTGTCAAACCACTAAAGGTTACAACTACGGTATTGTTATCAGTTGGTTCGATAGATTGTGGAATAATCATTCCATTTGAACCAGTTTCATAAACCTGAACAATTGGGTATTCTACATCGAAGTTGTGAACAATAGTTACTTCGGTTACATTACTAAATGGAACTGCGGTTGTTGGGGTTGATTCAGGAACAGGAACATATTTAGAACGGGCCGCATCATAGATAAGAATATCTCTATCTTCCGCATCACCCTCACCATAGTAACCACCATATAATGAACCGCTAATTTCACCACCACGAATAATTGGTGCGTAAATTTGATTAGTAACATCTAAGTTTCCACTAATTGAAGATGATACATTGATAACAAATCCAAGGTTTGGAGAAATTTGTGCAATTGCCGAACCACTTTGTAAGAGTGAAGTTTCAAATGATAGATTAGCAATATTGATATTTGTTAATCCACTACCATCACCAATGAATGTTGAACCACTTGCCAATACAACATCAGAACCAGTTACGAATATACCACCACTTACATATAATGATTGAGATAAATTAACATCAACATTTACTTCCAATCCTTTGTTAGGAGAAATCAATGCAATTGCAGAACCAGATTCAATCCTATCTAATTTAAGGTCAGTAAGAGATTCCGCCGGGATATTGAAAAGTCCAGAACCATCACCATCGTATCGAGATGCGGTAATTGGAACATTAACATCTAACTTATCAGGGTCAATAATAGCAATACCAGAACCAGAGTTAATTTTGAATAACTCAAGTCCTTCAATAGATTCCGGTGGGATATTGAATAATCCACTACCATCACCCACATAAAGTGATGCTGATATAGAACCACTAATGTTAACCGAACCGGTGAACTCAGAACCACTTTTTTCCGATTCTACTCTGAATCCATAAACGGGTGAAACCGATGCGGTTACCGAACCACTTTGGATTCTTGGTGAAGCTGCTGCTGTTACATTTTGTAGGTAAGTACCATCACCAAATATAAATTGATTTACATATAGTGATTCGGATACAAAAACAGAACCACTAAATTCAGATTTAACAGGATTAAATTCTGAGCCATCACCAACTCTGAAGAATCCGTCTTGCTGAACGGATGCGGTTACTGAACCGGTGAAGATACGAGATGAATCAATTGCTAAGTTAGCGATATCGATGTTTCTCAACCCACTACCATCACCGGTAATGATTCCATCGATTACTGTCAAACTACCAGTGATTTCAACTGAACCACTAATAAATGAACCACTTTCAGTTGATTCAACTATAAATCCATCAGGTGAAGTAGATGCGGTAACTGAACCAGATGCAATTCTACTAATCTCTAACGATAAGTTTGCTAATTGGATGTTTGTTAATCCACCACCATCTCCAAAGAATGAACCAGAGAACGAACCAGATAATTCATCTGCTCTTACTATTTGTGCATCAACACTACCACTTACAACTACCGAACCACTAAATGTAGAACCACTAGCTTCAGAAATTACAACAAATCCAAAGTCAGGCGAAACAGATGCGGTTACTGAACCAGATTTGATTTCAGTTGAAATAAGTGCGTCTTGGGTAAGAGCTGAACGGGGAATGTTAAATAAGTTTTCGCCACTACCAGAGAATGATGAACCACTACTTAGGAAAATACTTCCACTAAAAGTTGAACCACTTTCTACCGAAGTTACTACAAATCCAAAATCAGGTGAAACCGATGCGGTTACACTACCACTAGCAATGAATGATGATATTTCGGATAATGCAGATAATGGTATATTAAAAAGGTTTTCACCACTACCACTAAAGAATGAACCAGATGATAAGTAGATACTACCACTAAAGATAGAACCACTGTCCACCGATTCTACCACAAATCCAAAATCAGGTGAAACCGATGCAGTTACTGAGCCAGATGCAATTCTGAATGAATCACCACTAAATGCGGTTCTTGGAATATTGAATAAGTTCTCACCACTACCAGAGAAGAATGAACCAGATGATAAGTAAACCGAACCACTAAATGTTGAACCATTATCAACTGAAGTTACAACAAACCCAGCATCAGGGTCAACTGATGCGGTTACACTTCCACTAGCAATCAATGTTGCTGCTTCAGTAAGTGCAGATTGTGGAATATTGTATAATCCACTACCATCTCCAGTAATTACACCCTCAACAGTCAATGAACCAGTTACCTCAACCGAACCAGTCATTTGTTGAGTATCATTGGTTAAACTATCACCAAATATGTTTGAACCCGATGAGTAAATTACTTCTGAATTAATGAATGTTACATTTAACTCAGTTGCGGTAATTTTACCCGTAACTGTCAAATCACCATCAATAGAAGATGAGGTATTAACCACAAATCCTTCAACAGGTGAAATAGATGCGGTAGCAGAACCACTCGCAATTAATGTACTAACTAAAGCATCAGGTGTTAATGCTGTTCTTGGAATATTGAAAAGTTTCTCACCACTACCACTAAAGAATGAACCACTACTCAGAAAGATTGAACCTGAGAAGGTTGACCCACTTGCGGTAGATGTTACTACAAATCCCTTATTTGGAGATGTAGATGCGGTTACTGAACCACTTGCTATAAATGAGGAAAGAAGTGCATCTTCAGTAAGTGCAGTTCTTGGAATATCGAATAATTTAGCACCACTACCAGAGAATGATGAACCAGTAATAACTCTAAGTTCACCATAGAAAGTAGAACCACTAACAGTTGAAGTTACAACAAATCCATTTTGTGGAGATGTTGATGCGGTAACTGAACCACTAAAGATTTTAGATGTGTCCAAATCCGAAATTGCGGATTTTGGAATATTGAATAATTTAGCACCACTACCACTATAAGATGAACCACTTGCTACTCTAACCTCACCATAGAAAGTAGAACCACTTGTAACGGAGGTTACTACAAATCCATCTTTAGGTGCAACAGATGCGGTTACCGAACCAGACGCAATGAATGTTGAAATAAGTGCATCTTCGGTTAAAGCCGAACGGGGGATATTAGTTAAACCTTGTCCACTACCACTAAAAAACTTACCTATAATTGCCCTAACATCAGTTGATGTTACTTGTAATGTATCGTTTACTCTAAGTGAGCCAGTAATTTGAGAACCACTAGCAGCTGATTCTACTCTAAATCCAAAGTTTGGAGAAGTAGATGCCGTTACCGAACCACTAGCAATAAATGATGTTACCAAAGCATCTTCGGTAAGTGCTGCTCTTGGGATATTAAATAATCCCTCACCACTACCACTAAAATAATTTCCAGAGCCAGCTTGTACAATTCCATTTACGAATACATCACCATCGAAGAATGAACCACTTTCAATCGAGGTTACTACGAATCCATCTTCAGGGGTTACTCTAGCAGATACCGAACCACTTACAATTTCAGTAGAAACAATATCAGTTAATTCAGCACCACTACCTTTGAAGGTAGATGCACTTACATAAGAGGCCGCTGTAATGTTACCTGTTGTAGTAATCGAACCATTGATATTTGTACCAAGCGGTGATGTTACATTAAATTGGCCATCCGCACTTACTGAAGCAGTTGCGGAACCCGTACTCATAGATGTAACCGAAACATCGGTTAAATCTCTACCGCTACCTCTAAATGCAGATGCGGTTACAGCTCCCAATACATCCACCGAACCAGTGAATTCAGAACCACTATTTACCGATACTACAACAAAACCTCTATCAGGCGATACCGATGCGGTAATTGCCCCACTTACAATCAATGGAGTAAGTAATGCATCCGGTGTTAATGCTGCTCTCGGAATATCAAATAATTTAGCACCACTACCACTAAATGAACCAGAGTAAATTTCGATTGTACTTCCACTAACGAATAAAGAACCAGTTACTGATACTTTTCCTTGGAATGATGAACCACTCTTAATGGATTTAACAATAAATCCATCTCTAAAGTCAACCGAAGCCGATACATCACCTTCCGCAATTTGAGTTGATGCTACTACTTCTTCAGCAAGTGCCGAAAGTGGGATGTTAAATAACTTCTCACCACTACCACTAAAGAATGAACCACTGGTTACAAAAACTGAACCTGAGTTTAATCTTATATCACCAGTAACATCAATAGAGCCAGTAAATTCAGAACCCTTTAGTAAAGATTCTACTCTGAATCCATATACATCAGAAACTGATGCGGTTACTGAACCCGTTGATATTTGAGTTGCAATTAATACTTCATCAGCAAGTGCTGATTTAGGAATATTAAATAATCCAGCACCACTACCACTAAAGATTGATGCTGATACATTTCCAGTTGCTATAATATTACCTCTTATATCAACCGAACCAGTGAATTCAGAACCACTTGCTTGAGATACTACAACAAAACCCCTATCAGGTGATGTAGATGCTGTTACCGAACCAGATGCTATCAAAGATGATACTAATGCATCGGGTGATAATGCTGAACGAGGAATATTAAATAATTTTTCACCAGAACCACTAAAGAATGAACCACTACTCAAGAAAACGGAACCACTAAATGTAGAACCACTTGCGGTAGAAGTTACTAAGAATCCCTTATCAGGTGAAACCGATGCCGTTACTGAACCACTAACAATAAATGCGGAAAGTAAAGCATCTTCGGTAAGTGCTGAACGAGGAATATCATATAACCCCGCACCACTACCAGTAAACATTGATGCCGATACATAAGAGGTTACCTCCAATGAACCAGTAAACTCAGAACCATAGATTGGTGATTCAACAATAAATCCCCTATTGGCATCAACCGATGCGGTTACAGAACCAGTTGCTATTCTTCCCGCTTGGAAAGATAATACTGCTTCTACCGCTGCTTGAGCTTCATCGGAAAGTGCTGAGAATGGAATATCAAATAATTGTTCACCACTACCACTAATATAAGAACCACTAGCTAAAAATATCGAACCACTAAAGGTTGAACCACTTTGAACTGAGGTTACAACAAATCCCTTATCAGGAGATACAGATGCAGTTACTGAACCACTTGCTATAAATGATGATAAAAGTGCATCTTCAGTAAGAGCGGAGCGGGGAATATCAAAAAATAATCTACCAGATGAACTAATGAATGAACCACTAGCCATAAAGATACTACCGCTAAAAGTGGAACCACTTTCAATTGAGGTTACAACAAATCCCTCATTAGGGTCAACCGATGCGGTTACAGAACCACTAACAATAAATGATGATAAAAGTGCATCAGGTGTTAATGCTGCTCTTGGAATATTGAAAAGGTTTTCGCCACTACCAGAGAAGGATGAACCACTATTAATTTCAATATTTCCACTTACAAACAATGAACCAGTAAACTGTGAACCACTATCTACTGAAATTACTATGAAACCTTCTTCGTTACTAACGGATGCGGTTACATTACCATCAACGATTCTTGTTGATTCAGCTGCAGCTGGTAGGTTGAATAATCTACTACCATCTCCTTCAAAGAATGAAGATGATACATATGATGCGGTAATGTTATTTGTACTTAAATCGCCACCAATATTAACACTACCACTTACATCTAAATTTTCACCAACAACTACATTATAAGTTAGATTCGTATTACCATCTACATTAAGAGAACCAGTAATACCAACCGAACCAGTAAGTTCTTGTGAATCTGCGGTTGTATTTCCAAATCGGTTTGAACCAGATGAGAAAATAATTGATGATGAGATAATTTCTACAAGAAGTTCTCTTGCTACAATTCTATTATCTACATATAAATCACCAATAATTCGAACATCACCATTAACATCAATATCTCCATCAAAAGATGAAGATACATTTACCAAGAATCCAAAATTTGGTGAAATTGAAGCAGATGCTGAACCACTTATTAATCTACTTGTATCAGGTAGATTTGTTAACTGAGAACCATCTCCTTGAAATGAACCACTAAATGAACCACTATATTCCTCTAATTGAATTCGGGTAACAAATAAACGATTACCCTCATAATCAGTAGCGATAAGTGCAACTGAACCCGTATCGATTAAACCAGCTTCAGGTACACCAAAGTTAGGTTCTGCTTCATTTAATCGCAGATACTCATACCTATCCGCCGATACATCTTGGGGACGAGTTACTTTTACCTTACCACTTAATAATTGACTCATTTATGATTTATTCACTTAATAATTATTCATTTGCACTTTCAAGAAGTGATAGAACTACCTTCAAATTTTCAGAACCTGAAAAAATTAATCCAAATTCTTCTTCTAATACCAATTTACCAGCTACTACTGGTGAAAATGAATCCCCAATTGGTATAGGAAAATTATTAACAAATTCTATCGATTCCTGCAATTCTCTGACTGGGTCATAAATTGTATCCGATATAACAGTAAATATTTCAGAAATAAATTCTGCGGACCCAGTTTCGGCAATTAAATCATAATTGAATGATTGAGTATATGTTGTTTGGTATAATCTTATTACATCAGTCGAACCAGTTACTGATTCATTTAGTATGATTTGCTGAGCTAATACATTTGTATAATCAATTGCATCTTTGGATGCTGTTACTTGCCCATCAGGAATTAACGATACACCATTTTTATTATAAAAAGATAATGCTGCTTTTGTTGTTCTAATTGTACCACCATTAGCTATATCATATGCAGCAGCGTTTACAGCAGTATCTACATATGCCTCATATCTGGATTGTGAAAACCCAAATGGAGTATCCAATAGGTTATTATTAAATTGAGTATAAGCTGCTACTTCTTTTTTCAAAAATGTTAAATTTTCTTCCAAAAGTGCGGAAGCACTATACATACTACCAGTATTGATAATATCAGCTACTTGAGGAACTGGTATTTCTCTATTGGATGTCAACTTAATAGTTACATTTTCAGCCTCAGAATCATTATTATTAGTGATTTGAGCTGATAGCATAATAGTAGAAACTCCGGCTGGAGTAGTATAAATTTGGTCATCTTCTCCAGTCAGAGTAGTTACTACCGACTTAAATGCGTTTAAGGGTACAAAAACATCTGCCATAATTTCTTCTTTTTCCTATATAAATATTACTTCTTTAGATATTACCCTTCCAATGCGAGAGAGAAAGGTGTAACTAACGAGAATAATGAACGAGAGAAGGTTCTACCCTGCAATGTACCAGTTGCCTGATTAATTACAAGTCCGGTACCAATTCTAAAGTCACCAAGTTCGTTACCAGAAGTAAAGTAAACTCTACCACCAGCCAATTCGGTGATTTCCTTATCCGGGTCAGGTACACCAGCACCACCTTGGTTAGGAGGTAAAGCTTTATAGGTAACACCAGCACCAGAATATGAGAAGTCATGTCCAGTTGTGATAATCAATGAACCAAATACCTCAACAGGTGAGTTTCTTACAATTCTTTGGAATTGAGTTCTTAAATATCTATTGGTTTCAGCGGTTTCTTTCTTTTGTTCCGTAATTACAACTGCCGCACTTCCGTACACACCAGTGTAATATGATTCCGCTGCTCTGATACTTCTTTCGTTTCCTCCGTAAAGAAGGTCAGTTGCGATAGCATCTACAATGAAACCAGTATCTCTATAACATTTCTCTTCATTATAAACAAAATCAGGGAATGCCCCAGCGGTGTAAGAAATAGCGATTGATTGTAAGTATTTTTTACTTGCTCTCAAATAATCAACCGATTGTTGAGTTTGGAATGTTGCTCTCGTCAATTGGTCTTTCAAAATTACTTTCTCAGCCATTCCTTTAGCGAAATCAATACCATCCAAAGTTTGAGGTTTTTGTTCGGTTGTTGCTACTGATGGGATATAGTAGTAGAATGTACCAGCTTTGATACTTCTTTCGTTACCACCATAAACCAAGTCAGTACGAGCAGCGTCAATAATATATCCTAAATCACGAGAACAACTTACCTCATTGTATTCAAACTCACTCCAAGAAGATGAAAGATATTCAATAGTTTCTAATTGGATGAATCGTTTGTTACCAATCAATAAATCAGCACCAACCAATACTTCTGCGGATGGTTCTACGAAAGTAACATTCTGAATTACTTTTGTTGATAATCCGTTTGCGTATCTTACACCATCAATTGTTGGGTCCAACTGAGCTGCCTCAGATGGAGTTCCTTTCACAGTTGCCCGAGATGGGAATAAGTAGTAGAATGAACCAGCGGTTACACTTCTTTCCTGTCCACCATAGTAAAGGTCAGTTGCTGCGGCATCAATGATATAACCAACATCTCTCTTACACTTATCTTCGTTGTAAGTAACACCACTCCAAGAAGATGAAATATATGCAATTACTTCGTTTTGGATAAACTCTTTGTTATCTCTTAATAAGTTCCAAGATGCTGATACCTCATTTGATGCGGTTACAAACTCAATGTTTTGAACTAACTTTTGAGCGATTCTACTTGCGTATCTCACACCATCAATCGTTGGATACAATTGTGCACTTACGCTTGGAGATTCACTTCCAGCAACAGTAGCGGATGATGGGAATTTGTAATAGTATTCACCAGCAGTTCTACTTCTTTCGTTTCCTCCGTATAAGAAGTCAGTTGCTACTGCATCTACAATATATCCAGTATCACGCGAGCAACTTGCTTCATTGTATTCAAATTGAGACCAAGATGAAGAAATGTAAGCGATTACTTCGTTTTGGATGAAACCTCTATTTCTCAATAATATTTCATTTCCAGCGATACCTTCAGATGATGGTGATTGGAATAATTGGTTAACAATTACTTTCTCAGCCATATCACCAGCGTATTCGATACCAGTTGTAGTTGGTTCCAATTCTGAAGTGGTTGCGTTAGATGGGTATCTATAATAGAAATCTCCAGCAGTTACACTTCTTTCGTTACCACCATATTTGATATCCGTTGCTACTGCATCTAAGATATATCCAATATCTCTCTTACAAGTATCTTCGTTGTATCCGAATGAACTCCAAGAAGATGAGATGTAAGCGATTGATTCACTTTGGATGAATTGTTTGTTATTTCTAATCAATTCCCAAGATGAAGATGCTTCAGTTGATGGGTATTCTAAAGTTACACTTTGAACAATCTTATTGGTCAATCTAGCTGCGTATCTAATACCATCCAATGTTTGATTCAATTGAGAACCAGTTGCTTCCGATGGGAATAAGTAATAGTAGTATCCATTAACCACCGATGATGATACTGAACCGAATAATAAATCTTCAGCTGCTCCACTTACAATTAAACCAACATCACGAGAACAGCTTGCCTCATTGTATTCGAACTCACTCCAAGAAGATGAAATGTAAGCGATTGATTCACTTTGAATAAATCCAATGTTTGATTTAATCAATGAATAAGCTTCTAAGATTTCCGAATCAGTTAGTGATTGTGTGTAATCTGAGATTGTTGGTAATGAACCCGTTCCGTTTAGAACAATATCCATTACTAATCCAAATGATGAACTTAATGTGTTTAATACATAGGTATCGGTTGTTCCAGTTCCCAATGTTTGAGTTGCTGATGTAACTTTGATGTTATTATCAGTATTCAAACTAGCAGATGGAATTGATAAAGTATTCTTCAATACAATTTCAGTTACCAAATCAGATGCGTAAGTTACTGCATCGGTAGTTTCACCCAATTGAACATTAGTTGCTTTAGAAGGGAATAGATAGTAGAATCTACCCGCTTCTCTACTTCTTTGGTTACCACCCCATCTTAAATCAGTTGCAACAGCGTCAACGATGAATCCAGTATCTCTACTACAACTAGCTTCGTTGTAGAATAAGTTTGGATACTTAGCGTTTACGAATGCAATTACTTCATTTTGGATAAATCCTCTATTTGTTCTGATTGTATCGTATGTGTATTCAACTTCGTTTGAAGCGGTTTGGAATACAGCTCCACCCACAATTTCAGTAACCAATCCTTTAACATAGTTGATTGCGGTTACAGTTGGGTCTTTTTGTTGAGTTGAAGATGGAACGCCACCTACGATTGCTGATGATGGGTAATCGTAGTAATACTTACCAGCGGTTACACTTCTTTCGTTTCCACCATAAATAAGGTCGGTTGCTACTGCATCTACGATATATCTAACATCTCTACCACAAGTATTTTGGTTGTAGTAGAAATCACTCCAAGAAGAAGATACAAATGAGATTGATTCAGATACAATGAATTCTTTGTTTTGAATCAACAAATCGTATGAAGCAGATACTTCAATCGATGCGGTTACATATGTTCTATTTCTAACAATATTTTGTGCTAAGTTACTTGCGTATCTGATAGCAGTTACAGTCTGGTCTAATTGTGAACCAGTTGCCTGAGATGGGAATAGGTAATAATAGTATCCGTTTACAACAGATGCTGAATTAGCGTTATAGATTAAATCCTCAGCTACTCCACTTACAATTAAACCTACATCACGCGAACAACTTGCTTCGTTGTATTCAAATCCACTCCAAGAAGAACTCATAAACAATATAGTTTCGTTCTGAATGAATTCGATATTTTCTTTTAATAAGTTGTAAGCCAATACAGTCTTAGGTGCATCCACCTGATTTGTGTATTCAACAATAGTCGGTAGGGAACCAGTTCCATTTACCAATATATCAATCACAATTCCGAATGAAGATGATACAATCTTAGATTGAATCTTATCTGCTCCACTAGCTGAGATGTATTGTTCTACATTACCAACTTTGATTAAGTTTGAAGTATTTGTGTTGTTTTGAACGATTGTTGGAATTGAACCTACTCCATTTTGAACAATTGTTTCAATAATATCAACACTAGCACTTACCTTTGAAGTTTCGGTTGAAGAACCACTTAGTGATGAGGTGTATTGAGTTACATTAGTTACTTTAATGTTGTTGTTTGTATTCAATACCAATGTTGGTAATGAAGTTAATCCATTCTCAATAACATCATTGATTTGTGCGAATGATGAGGTTACAATTGCTAACTCATTTCCAACTTCGTAATCACCACTTGCGGTTACATATCTACCAGTTGTTAAGTTTTGAGGAGTATCTAACTCAGAAGTTTGGAAGTTTTTAGCGATAGCGAATGGAATGTTATCAGAACCTAATCTGATAATATCGTTAATCATATCAATACTAGCTGAAACAATACCAACCTCTACTCCACTACCACTTAAAGAAGAAGTAGTTTGAGTTGCATCAGTTACTTTTATTAAGTTTTCGATGTTCTTAACTTCGATTGGCAATGTAGTTACCGAATCTCTCTGAGTTCTCACAAATGTGTGAGTAGATTGTGGTAAGTGTTTCAATGCCCCATTTGATGCAGATACAAAAGTGTGAACCGATTGAGGTTCGTGCTTAACCGCATTTGCCGATGCAGATACGAATGTATGGATTGAACCAGAAGCACTTCCAGCATCTCCCACATTAATTGTAAATGTACCATCCTGTCTCTTAATACCATTTAGAGATGCGGTTACAAAAGTATGTTCACCTAAGTAAGATGATGAACCTACATTGATATCGAATGTATTTGTAGTTACATTAGAAATTTCCAACCATCTACCAGATGGATAATCGTATCCAGCTCTTGGGTATGAATGTTCGGTTTGGTTGTTATCAGATACACAAGTATAAGTTAATGCACCATCATCAACTTTCACATAATCACCATTTGAGAATCCGTGATTTGCGATTGTTAATGTTACCACACCAGTTGTTGGGTTGTAAGGTGCATCGGTTGGTGTATGTGATGTTGTACCAACTGAAGTAATTAGAATTGATTTTTCAGCATATGGGTCTGAACCACTTCTTGGGTAAGAATGGGTTGTTGTGTTACCATCCATATCACAAGTGAATGCGAATGATTCATTTTCTAATACCACACTTCTACCAACTCCTAATCCAAACGATTCACTAACAGTCAGAATCATATCACCAGTCAATGCGTTGTAAGAAGCAGATACAGGTGTGAAGTATTTGTTTGGACCAGATGCTCCAACATTAAATGTCATTGTAGTATCAGTTACCGAAGTAAGTGGAATTGAACGAACCGCAAATGGGTCGATTCCTACTCTTGGATAAGATTTAACCGATTGGTCATTATCCATATCACAAGTAAATGCGAATGATTCAGCTGCCATTACTACACCTTCACCAACACTTAAACTATGACTTGCTACAGTTACTACAAAATCACCAGTAGATGGGTCATATGATGCGTTTGTTGGATTGAACTCTACATTTGGACCCGATTTACCAACATTCACAGTTACAGTGTTTGATGTTACTGATTTAATGGTTAATCTACTATCGTATGCAGGTTGTCCAGCTGCTGGTAATTTGTGTTCAGTTCTATTACCATCCATTTCACAAGTAAATGTGAATGATTCAGGTTTTAGATAGATACTATCGCCAACATCCAATCCATGTCTTACAATTGTCATTGTGAAATCACCATTTGCAGGATTGTATGTTGCGGTTGATGGTGTGTATGAAGAAATACCAGATGTGATTATCCCCGTAACTAATTCAAATGATGAACTGATATCAGTTAGGTTACTTCCACTAATTGCAAGTGAACCGGTATATTGAGTTGTATCGGTAAATCTAATATTGTTTTCAGTATTTGATTTAACCGATGGAACTTCCAATAAGGTGTTTAATAAGATTTGTTTAACAATACCCTTAGCGTATCTGATAGCTTCAGTTGTTTCACCCAATTGGATGGTTGTTGCTTCAGATGGGTATCTATAATAGTAATCACCGGCGATGATACTTCTTTCGTTACCACCCCATAGTAAATCAGTTGCTACTGCATCAATGATAAATCCAACATCTCTTCTACACTTAACTCTATTGTAAGTGAAGTAAGGATATTTCATATCCACAAATCTGATAACATTGTCCTGAACTAATTCTTTGTTGTCCAAAATCAAGTTATACTTCGCAAGTAAATCACTATTAGGATTTACCAACAATGTGTTTTGAACAATCTTATCAGCCAATCCAGCAGCGTGGTTGATACCAGTGATAGTTTGGTCAGATTGAACAGTGGTTGCTTCTGAAGGGTATAGATAGTAGAACTCACCAGCGGTGATACTTCTTTCATTACCACCATAAAGAACATCCGTTGCCACAGCATCTACGATGTATCCAACATCTCTTCTACACTTAGCTTCGATATACTCAAATCCACTCCAAGAAGAACTCATAAATGAGATTACTTCGTTTTGTAGTAATTCTTTGTTATCCAACAATAAGTTGTATGTAGTTTGTCTTTCCAAAGATGCGGTTACCAAATTAATGTTGTTAACCAATTTGTTTGTCAATCTTTGTGCGTAGGTTACACCATCTACCGTTGGGTACAATTGTGCACTTACGCTTGGTGATTCACTACCACTTACCGTAGCTGCTGATGGGAATAAGTAATAGAACTCACCAGCGGTGATACTTCTTTCATTTCCACCATAGTAGAAGTCAGTTGCTACTGCATCTAAGATGTAACCCACATCACGCGAACAACTTGCTTCGTTATATTCAAAATTACTCCAAGAAGAAGAAATATAAGAAATAACTTCCGCTTGAATAAATGGTTTGTTTTCAGTAATCAATTTAACCACCTCAACAACCTGAGTTGATGCGGTTACAAAGATTTCGTTTTGTAATAATTTATCAGAAACCAACTTAGCGTATGTGATACCATCTAAAGTTGAATCTAATTGATTTTGCTCAGATGGAACACCAGCATTGGTTGCTCTTGATGGATATAGGTAGTAGAACTCACCAGCTTTAGAACTTCTTTCGTTACCACCATACAAAGTATCGGTTGCAACAGCATCTAAAATATATCCAACATCTCTCTTACACTTATCCTCATTGTAGAACACACCACTCCAAGAAGAAGATACATAAGAAATTACTTCCTCTTGAATGAATAGTTTGTTTTCAATCAATACATCAACAGCGTTTGTTCTACTGAATGGTGCTAATGCGAACTGATTGTTTTGAATGATTTCGTTTGCCAATCTTCTTGCGTAGTTGATACCATCTAAAGTTTGGATTAACTCAGAACCAGTTGCGTTTGAAGGATATAGGTAGTAGAATTCACCAGCGGTGATACTTCTCTCATTTCCACCATAATAAAGGTCAGTTGCAACAGCATCTAAGATATATCCAACATCTCTCTTACAAGTTGTTTCATTGTATGAGAAACCACTCCAAGAAGATGATAAGTAAGCGATAGTTTCTTCTTTAACGAAATCGATGTTGTTTACGATTAAGTCATAAGATGCACTTACAAATTCAGATGCGGTTACAAACTCAATATTCTGAATTACTCTTTGTGCTAATTTACCAGCATAGTTGATACCATCTAATGTTTGGTTCAATTGTGAACCAGTTGCTGCGGATGGGTATAAGTAATAGAATTCACCAGCTTTAACACTTCTCTCATTACCACCATATACGATATCAGTCTTAACCGCATCTAAGATATAACCCACATCTCTCTTACAAGTTGTTTCGTTATAATCAAATGATGACCAAGATGAAGATAGGTAAGCGATTGTTTCTTCTTGGATGAATTCAGTATTATTTGTAATCAATTCAGCTGTCAACAATCTTTCCGATGATGCGGTTACAAAGATGTTGTTCTGAACCAATTGTTGTGCTAATTTACTTGCGTAGAATACACCATCCAAAGTTTGGTTCAATTGTGCACCCTGCGCTTGTGATGGGAACAAATAGTAATAGTATCCATTTACAACCGATGCGGATATTGAGTTGAACAATAAATCCTCAGCTGCTCCACTAATAATTAAACCAACATCTCTTCTACACTTAGCTTCATCGTATGAAGCAGTAGACCAAGAAGATGACAAGTAAGCGATAGTTTCGTTTTGAATGAAATCGATATTTTCTTTTATGATTTCATACGCTGCCAAAGTAGATGGAGTAGAAACTGATGCGGTATAAGCCGTTACAGTAGGTAATCCAAATAATCCGTTTGCGATAACATCAGTTACAATTGAGATAGATGATGAAATAGCTGCCACATCTTCCAATGAACCACTCAAAGAACCAGTGTATTGTTCGGTTGTAGTTACTTTAATGAGTTCTGATGTATTATCTACTACGATAGGTAGAGAATCAACTCCATTAGAAATAATGTCCGTTACAATGGCTACCGAAGAACTAACCTTAGCAATCTCAGTTTGAGTTGCCGATGATGCTGAAATGTATTGTTCGAATGTAGTTTTCTTAATACTACCACTTACATTTTCAATTTCAGTTGGTAAACTACCTACACCATTTTTAAGGATGTCCAATACGATAGCGAATGATGAACTTACAGATTGAATTTCATCACTACCAGCAGAAGTTGAACTTACATATTGAGCTTCAGATGTTACCTTAATTAAATCGGTTGTGTTATCAACAATAGTTGGAATTGAACCAGTACCATTTTCAACAATATCCAATACGATATCAAATGAAGAACTGATTGTGTTTCTCAAACCTTCGGTTGTATCAACTGAAGATGTATATTGTGCTATATTATTTTTCTTAACCAACCCTTCAACATTTTTGATTTGAGTTGGTAAGTTATCTACACCATTAAATAATATATCAACAGTTGTTGCGAATGAAGAACTAATAGCCACCGATTGTACAGCGGATGCTGTATATTCCGATGTGTATTGGTCGATGTTGTTTATCTTAATATTATCAACATTATTAGTAACAACTTCAACCTCACCCAAAGATGGGATAGTTACATATCGTTGAGTATCGGATAATGGTAATTCATCTACAATATTGATGATACCACTAGCGGAAACATTATTACTATTTACATAATATAATGTATCAGGTGCATCAAAAGGAACAATAAAGGTAACAGTACCAAATGAAGTTCCGTTTCCAGTTATACCATCGTTATATAAATCGTTAGTACCAGCTGTTCTTTTTGTTTTTATATAGAATGGCTTTAATACACTTATATCAGCGTTTACAATGTTAAGTGAATTTACAGAGAATGTATATAGTTCACCTCGCTTTAATGTAATTTCTGGGTCAACTATACCATCATCAAATGATTCAGTAAATGCATTATCAAATTTAGATAATTGGTTTTTATTAAATAAGTAATTACCCTCTTCTAATGTTACAACCTCATAGTAAGTTACAAATTCAGATGAACCACTAACTTCTAATGTTGGAGTGATTCCATATTTTACGATATCAGTTACAATACTGAAAGAAGATGATACTTTATTTATCTCATCGGTTCCAGCTGATAAAGATGATGTAATTTGAACATCGTTTCCTAACTTAATTCCGGCTTCAGTATTTTTAACCAATTCAATTTCAGCAGGGATAGTAGTTCCAACAACAGTTGTTACTAAATTATCACCATATGAATTTTTAGGAATACCAACAGTCGAGATTGGTGCTCCGTTTGAATCAGTTCCAATAGTTTGTTCGGTTACAACTGAACTACCACTCTCAATAATTTTAACAACTACATCAAATGAATCTTCAATTGATTTAGCTCCCTTAACAACCAACTTAACCAAATCTCTACCAAAGTTGATACCATTGATAGTTTCGGTTAATTGTGAATATGTTGCCTCAGATGGGAATAGGTAGTAGAATGTACCAGCTTTGATACTTCTTTGATTTCCACCATATACCAAATCGGTTACAACTGCATCGATGATAAATCCGATATCTCTGTAACACTTACTATCGTTGTAGTTTAGTGTTGGGTATGTATCGTTAATATAATCAATTACATTTTGTTGAACATATGCTTTGTTTTCAACAATTGAATTTCTAATTGAAAGTTTTGTTGAATCCGCATCTACAAATACACTACCCAATACAATTTTTTGAGCCAATGCGTTTGTGTAATTGATACCATCAACAGTTGGGTCTTTTTGTTGTGTTGAAGATGGAACACCACCTACAATTGCCGATGAAGGATAACGATAATAGTATTCTGCTGCGATTCTACCTCTTTCGTTACCACCATATACCATATCGGTAATTGCGGCATCTAAGATGTAACCAACATCTCTCTTACAAGTTGTTTGGTTATATGAGAACTCACTCCAAGAAGATGAGATAAATGCAATTACCTCATTTTGGATAAATGTTTTGTTTTCAAACAATAATTCCTTAGCATCTAATACTGCTTGAGATGGTGAAGAAAGTTCAATACTCTGAACAATGTTTTTTGCAATTCTACCAGCATATCGGATACCATCCAATGTTTGGTTTAATTGTCCACCAGTATCACCATCGTTTCCGATAGTTGCTTGTGAAGGATATAAGTAATAGAACTCACCAGCTTTAGCGGTTCTTTCATTACCACCATAATAAACATCAGTTTTAACTGCATCTAAAATGTATCCTACATCTCTCTTACAAGTTACCTCATTGTAGTCAAAGTTTGACCAAGATGAAGATAAGTAAGCGATAGTTTCTTCTTTAATAAATTCGGTGTTGTTTGTAATCAAATCCCAAGTTGCTCTTCTTTCTTCTGATGCGGTTGCGAACTCAATGTTCTGAACCAACTTCTGAGCCAACTTCGATGCGTAGAATATACCATCTAATGTTTGATTCAATTGTGCACCTTGTGCTTGTGATGGGAATAGATAATAATAGTATCCATTCATTACGGATGCTGAATTAGCTCCCCATAATAAATCTTCCGCTGCTCCACTAATAATCAACCCTACATCTCTTCTACACTTACTCTCATCATAAGATGCGGTTGACCAAGACGATGAAAGGTAAGCTATTGTTTCATCCTGAATGAATGAAATATTGTTTTTAAGGATTTCGTATGCTGCGATAGCATTTTCGGAATCCAATGATTGGGTGTAATCAACAATGGTTGGTAAAGAACCAGTACCATTTGTGATGATATCGGTTACAATAGAAATAGAAGATGAAATGAATGCTACATCTTCCGATGAACCACTATAAGATGATGAAATGTATTGAACACTATCGTTAAAGAATTTAATATTCTCATTTGTGTTTGATACAATAGTAGGAATTACACTAACTCCATTTTCAACAATATCGGTTACGATTTCAAACGAAGAACTTACTTTGTTTGCTTCAGTTATAGATGCGGATATTGCTGAAGTGGTTTGTGTTTCACCACTTACTTTGATTGATGCCGATGTATTTTGAACCAAATCAGGTAATGATGCCGTTCCGTTTTGAACAATATCAGTTACGATTGCAATTGATGCACTAACCAACGCTGCTTCAGCAGATGTTGCTACCGAACTTCCATTTGTGAATTGAGTTGTTGATGTTACTTTTATTGAAGAAGAAACATTCTCAACCAATGTAGGTGTAGCACCAACCCCACCAGCAATAATATCAGTTACAACCCCAAAGTTATTTTGAATTATTTGTAAGTTTTCAGAATCAACTTCAGATGATGTAATTTGAGTTCTACCACTAACATTAAGTGGAGTAGATGTTGTCCAAATATAATCATTAGAATTACCAGCAATAGTTGATGTGATATAATCGGTTCCATAACGAATTATATCTTCAACAATATTGAATGATTGAGATACTAAAGTAACCTCAGTATCGGTAGCCGAAATTGATGATGTTACTGAATTATATGTGGTTACTTTAATGTTACCATCAACATTCAATACAACTTGTGGTGTAGGTAATACATTGGATTGGATTACCTCATCAACTAAACCATTAACATACTCAATAGCTAATAAAGTTTCGGTTAATTGAGTAGTGTTAGCGATAGATGGATATAAGAAATAATATAAACCAGCTATTTCAGTTCTTTCATTACCACCATATAATAAATCGGTTGCAATGTTATCAATGATATATCCAACATCTCTTCTACATTTGGTTTGATTATAATCAAAGTTTGGATATTGTGTGTTGATAAATGTAATAGTTTCGTCTTGAATCAATGAGCGGTTTTCTCTCATCAAATCAACAGCCCCAATTACCGATGCGGATGGTTGTCCAAAAGTATCGTTATTTAATAATTTTTCAGTTAATCTCTTAGCGTAGTTAATCGCATCAATTGTTTGATTTAACTGAGTAGATGTTGCTTGGGATGGATATTTGTAATAGAACTCACCAGCGGTTACACTTCTCTCATTACCATCATATCTTAAATCCGTTGCAACAGCGTCTAAGATATAACCAGTATCTCGTCTACACTTAGCTTCATTATAATCAAATCCACTCCAAGAAGATGAAATATATAATATGGTTTCTTCAATTACAAAATCTTTGTTTTGGAAGATAACATCATATCCATTTTCATTTTCAACCGTTGTATCGGAGAAAATTTTACCAGCTAATATATTCTGAGCTAACCCACTTGCGTATTTGATACCTGTTAAAGTTGGGTCTAATTCTGATGTAGTTGCGTTGGATGGGTATAGGTAGTAGAATAAACCACTTCTTACCGATTCCTCATTACCACCATAAAGAAGGTCATGTGCCGCACCACTTATAATGTATCCAATATCTCTCTTACAAGTCTCTTGATTGTATGGATGTTCACTCCAAGAAGAAGATAGGTAAACTATGGTTTCCTCTTGAATAAATGGAATATTGTTTATCAATAATTCGTATGCATTCTGAATCTCAATTGTTGGATTCTCAATAGAACTACTTAGAATTATTGTAGGTGCCGATGCGGTACCATTTGCTAAAATATCATAAACAATTGAAAGAGATGAACTCACATAATCAATTGTAGATTGCGATGAACTGATATCAGTTTCGTAAATTGTTGTATCGGTTACTTTATAACTAGCCGATGTATTACTCACAATATCAACCGTTGTAATACCAGTTGATATAATTTCCATAATTGTATTAAATCCACTACTAACTTTCTCTATTGTAGTAGCAGATGAACCCAATCCTTTATATTGTTCAATATCACTTATTTGAATCGAATGAGATACATTTGAAATCTCAACATAAGATGCGGTTGCTGCGTTTCCTCTTTCAATAATATCCAATAAGATATCAAAGTTTGTATCAACCAATGCCACATCTTCCGCAGATGCACTAACCGATGAAGTGTATTGGGTTTGGCCTGAGATATTGTAAACTGATGTAGGTGAGTATCCAGATGTACTACTCTTAGCAATAAGAGTTGGAACATTAGAATTTCCATTTTCAACAATTGAACTTACTAATCTGAAATCGGATTTAACCGCTTCAGCCACATCTGCAGATGAATCTTCGGATACGAAATATTGTTCAATTATATTTGGGTCAGTTACTCTAATACCATTAGCTGCGTTTGGAACTAATGCTGGAATTGCTGATAATCCTTTTTCAATTGTATTAACAATAATTGAATAGTTATCCTGTACATTTAAGAATGCATCGGTGTTACCACCACTACCAGTAATGAAACGAGAACCACTAGCATACATACCATAATCACCAAATGAGGTGTTGGAGTTAAGTAATACAGCCTGTCCACCATCCAATACTTTTACTGAGTATGCGGAGAAGTTGGTGAAGAAAGATACCAACTGAATGAATCCTCTACCAACAACTTGACAACCTACACCATTTGGTGCAATCTGAGTATATGCATCTAATACCATTGATGCCAATGGAGAATCAGGGTGAATCTTATTACCATCCACATTCAAACCACCACCACCAGCAGGAATCTCTTCGTATGCTTCTAAGAATGAGTTTTCCTGATTCGAAATCATCGAACAGTTCTGAATGTAGGGAGATGTTGTAATAAATGCGTTTGGCGCAAATGCGATAGCGAATCCTTTCTGAGAATTATCAACCGATGGATATACTCTCAATCCAGCAAATGTCATCTCCGCAAGATAACAACCAGAGTTTACCCAAAATAAATCCTCGTTTTCGTTTTTAGCAACAATCTTAGTTACACGCAATCCACTTCCCCAAACAGTTGTGTTTCTTGGAAGTTCGATTGGATTATCTTCGATGTAAGTACCAGTATCAACATCAATTCTATATCCAGTAAATAAGGAACCAGTTGGTAATCCATATCTACCATCATCTCCAGGTGTTGCTAACTGAGCTGCTTTCTTAATTGTTCTTAATGGGAATGCAGGTGAACGACCATCATTATCATCACTACCTCTTGTAGAGGATACATAAATGGTTGCTTCAGATGCTACAAAATCCTCAGGTCTAATACCGGCAAATAACTGAGTATCTAATGATACATCAGAAAAGGATGCGGTTGCATCTAATCGGTTATTAGCGTTTTTGAAGGTAAGATTGCCATCAACACTTAATGAACCAGTGATTTCAACTGAACCGGTAATCTCTTGCTTATCCAATAAGCTATTACCAATGTTAACACTTTGAGATACATAAAGAGAACCAGAAATAAAGACAGAATTAGCAACGGATATGCTATCCTTAAAAATATTAATTTCTTCAATCTGCTTTTGTGGAATTAATCTAGCCATTATAATATTTCTGCAATTTTACCTTTTATCTCAAAATCAGTTCTAACAACATCACCAGGAACTCTAGTTATGGATTGATTAAATACAAATCGTATTTCATCACCATCACTAAAATTAGAATTAATTCTAATTGATTCCTTAAATACTTGAACTTCGTATCTATCAGATGTTTGCTTAACTCCATATAAATATACATCAACAAAATCTTCTATCGCAGAAACTTGCAAATCTTCGTAAATAAATCTATACCCCTTTATATCACCAAAGTCCGCATAATCGGAATCGGCTGGTGTGCTATTATCAACAGGTCCCAATAGAATGGTAAACAACTCACCATCTAATGATATTGAGGTTGGGGTGAACTCATAAATAAAAGTATCATCAATTACCTCCAATACAAAATTTCTAAAAGATTCTCTATCTCGTCTTTTAGTAATAGTACCTAAATCAATATTTGGTTTTATTCTTGCCATTAGTTTAGTATTTCTAAATCACCTTCAATTTTCACATTATCACCAGCTTCAAAACTCCAAGGTTGACCAAAGTTTGGGTCATTTGAGTTTTCAATAGTTGATGGGAAATTTTCTCTAATAAATTTTATGTGAAAATACTGTCCAATTTGTTCGAATTTATAATCTCTTGGTGCAATGTAACCACCCCATACAAAAACATCAAATCTAGCATCAGTATGTCTTTTGGAAGATAATCTACTATCCAATGTCTTTAATCTACATGGGGTTGTAGTTCTCCAAATCCAATACAAAGGATGCGTTAAATCAACTGGTTCCATAATGAACTCATTTGGTTGATTCACTTCCTTCATTATATTTTTAAGAGTCTTTATATTCATAATTGTTCAAATTTTCCAACAATATCAACTTCATCATTTGCATCCAATGCAAATCCCAAGGTTCCATTGAATATGAATGTGATTTCATTTGTTGCTCCATTAAAAATATAATCGTAGGTTGATGATGGTTTGAATTCAGAATTTATATAAACTCTAAACCAATTTCTCACATCGAAAGAACCTATTAGTTCATTAGGTAATGCTGGTTTTCTAACATTTGTAAGTTTCATTGTAGTTTCATCAACAAATACAGCTCTTTGAGAACTTCTAATTGCCACAAAATCAATTACCGATTGGTATTCGTTATAGATGTTAGGATTTGTGAACATCTGTCCACTTAAATCAGTCTCAACACCCCATACTACTTTTTTCGGAGTAAATGATTTTTTAACCGTTGGTTTATCATCGTAAGTTTCAGGTAACAAATATGCGTTAGTTACCATTGTGAATGATGTTCTGATAATTCTCTCCGAACCTTCTCCAACTTCTTGTTGATTATCAAATGAATCAATACGAGTTCTAAATTTGTATCCTTTTTCGGTTCCCCAATATCTATCAGTTGCATATTGGAATGCCTCCACAATTTTGTTCATATGTTCGGTAAATGATGTCCAAATCATTACCTCATAAGTTACCGTTACATAATCCGGCACCGATACCTCATATTGTTCGAATGCTTTACTAGCCCCAGTTTGCAAAGAAAACCTTTCGTATCTATTTTGTTGAGAATATTTTTTGTAAGCAGGTAATGTGTTAACATCTTTGAATTGAGCCATTCCATCTTGCCTATCAATAGAGTTTCTCTTAAACATTACCATAGGAATTTGAATCTTACCCCTTTGGTCTCTCAAATACCCCTGCTTTCTTGCGTTATTCCATCTTTCCGCATTTCCATAAAGAAGAGGAACCTTAACCGCATTACCATTTTCTTCCACATCTGGAATAATAGTATCCACCATATACTCTGCTATGGTGGTATCAATATCGATAAGTTTTACACCTTTAGTGAACTCCTTATCAATACTTCGTTGTAATGCTCTATTTGTTTCCTTCTTATTCATTAAATAACTCTCATTTCAGTTTGAATAGAACTTCTTCTCGTCATAAATGTTGAACAAATGATTGAGAATTTCTCTCCACTTCTTCCACCAATTAATTGGTCCTCTCTTACATTATCAATTTCGAAATATGCATCGTTGTGATAAATGATATCACCAATCTCTGGGTAGAAACCTTTATCCTCTAATGTGAATCGATTAAAACGGAATTCCACAGTCTGACCTGAATCAGGTCCGAATCCTTCATAAGAAACGCTTGTATCTGCTCTATCAATAACCGCAGAACATTCAGTTCCTTGATAATAAGATTTGTTTAGGGATTCTCCGTATAAATTTGTTTTGACATCCTCAATTGCAAGTTTGAATAGAACAACAGTAGTTTCAATTACTGCATCTACCAACTCCCTTGAGATTCCTTCAAAGAATCTGATATCTCTATCTAATGCGAATCTTGCCATTTACCTTAACCTGTATAAATCAATAGTGGAACTTTTCTCAACATTTCTTGTTGGTGGTCTGCTTCATGTGCTCTCACCTCAAACTGATTCTTTCTACTCAACTCCTCTAAGTTTTCTCTGAGGTGTTCAATCAGAGCATCTTTTTCAGTTTGAGCTTCTGACCTTAGAGCTGCTCCATCTAATGATATTTCGGAACCAGGAATAGGAACTGAACTATATTTTTCTCTAATTGCTCCTAACAATTCCTTAGCAAGAGCAAGTGTATATTTTCTAATCCATTGTTTACCAACATCATTAATATTTGCGTATGGAATAAAATCATATCCAATATTTGCGTAATCCGAAACTACATTATCAGTTACGATGGTTTCGTTTTCAACAAATTCATCAGATACAAAATATTCAAACCATAATTTACCAGTTGTTGTTGGTATTGGGAATATTTGTAATTTGTTATTTACAATATTAAAAGAGTGTGCTGATTTACGGAATTCATCGTTGAACTCAATTGCTTGGATTCTTAATAAATCTTCGTAAATTGGCATTAAGATAAATTGTGCGGCTGGTGAGAATGAACCAAACCCAAATTCATCAATCAAATTAAGAGTTCCCTGTCCACTTACTGAATAAGGGTCAAAGAATCTGTTGATTGCAGGAGTTGCTTCATGGAATACTTTAGTTACATGGATTTTTTTACCGGCTTCACTACCACTAGCAAATAATAATTGCAAATCATAGGTTTGCGTTCCGGCTACCAAATCAATTGAACCCTTTTTGATATCAGTATTTCCACCAACTCCGGCTAAAGTTCCATATCCTTCTACAATAGCAATAAGAGATGGGAGGAATGAACCCTCAACATTCTTTCCACTATAATTTGTACCAAGTGGATTTCCCTTAACAACATCTAAGTTGTTTCGGATATTGAATTGGTTTACTTGTGCTGCGTATTCAGAAGTTGCTTCTTCGAAACAAGCATACAAACTTTCATCTACCAATTCTACATTTTGGATTGGATATCCCAATCTTCTAGCACACCAAAGAGCAACTTTAGGAGCATCGGATACGAATGTTGAATCCGAATCATATGTTCCAAATGGAGTTTGTCCTTCTGAGAATGATGATGAACCAGGATATATGTATTCTACTGCCATTTACTATTCCTCTCTTAATTTAACTTATCTATAAATATTAAGAAAAAAAAGAATAGTGTTTAGAATCGGATTATCTAAAATTATGCTATTTGTGTTACCGTCAATATGATTGATGGGGTTGCTGGTCTGGTTGGAGTTGTTTGTGTTCCCAAATATTCAAATCGTGCAGTTGATGCAGCAGAACTCCACATAATTTCTACATATTGCCCAGCATTTATTTGAGTTAAGAAGTTTAGTGCAGCTACTGCATATAATCCACTACCTAACGATTTAATCAAACTGAACTTTGTATTTGAGTTTGGAACATTTGCTTCACTTATTCTGAACCATATATCAAATGTGATGTCCGAATTTGCGGTGTTACCCAATTGATTTGAGAATTGAATATTATATACACCAGAATGTGTAGGTGTAATTCTTGTTGGAAATCCACTTCCGTTATTTACAATAGATACACCATCCGAACCATCCGATACTTCAAACTTCATTGGGTATGCAATATTTGCTGAACCAGATTGTGTTTGTAGTGAATAGAATTGTCCGTAGTTGTATTGTTTATTTCCTTTGTGGTAAAAATCACCCCTAACATCAACCGAACCAGTAACACTCATAGAACCCGTAACGGAAACACTACCACTTAATGTAGTAGTTCCTTCTAAAGTAGTATTTCCAACTAAGTTAGTTGAACCACTAATGTGTACACTACCTGTTAATGAAGTATTACCTGTCATTGTATTATCACCAAACATAATTGTCGAACCACTAACTCTTAATGAACCCGTTGTTATAGTATCACCCAATCTATTTGCCGTACCAATATGATTAAAACTTGAACTTAAATAAGAGAATGAACCCGTTGGTGCTACGAATGATGCATCGGGTTGTATTAATTTCATACCCCCAATTGATATTTCTAAGTTATTGTTGTTATTAGAAATAACTGCGGATGGTTCACCAGGTACATCTGATTCAATGTTAATAGAACCCGATTGTAAGTAGATTTCTCTGAATGGTTTTTCTAGAGTTCCTAATGTTGCTCCTTGTGGAGTTTGTGGGTATATATCACCACCCAATTCGGTTGTTCCACTTATGAAAAGAGAACCACTAATGGTTACATCACCATTGAAGTTATGAGTATCATCCAATGAGTCACCAAATATGGTTGAACCACTTTCGTAAAGAATAGATGCGGATATTAATGTAGAAACTCTAAGGTTTCCGTTTACATCCAAATCACCATTGATTGTGGTAGTTCCAAATGTGGATGGTATTGATGAGTTGAGAACTGAACCCAATGTAGTTCTTTTGGAAGTACCATCTGAAGCAAGTGCAATTAAATCACTTATTTGTGGGTTTACTTCTAATTGTAATTCTGATATTCTTTTGTTACTCATTAGTATTCTTGTAATAGTCCGTATTCATGCTTTCCTTCTTGCAAAATCACATATCCATTTTTTTCTTGAAGTATGAATAATCCGGAATTTCCTGCTTTTCTTATTAACTCGGCATCATATTGTTCCTCATTTTGGTAAACATACATATTGTATTGGGCAACAATCTCATTGATGTTTCCCAAATGTTTATGTAGTTCGTAATATCTCTGCCAATTTAACATCATCCCTTATAAATATAAGTTTATTACAAAAAAGTGGACATAAAAAAAGAGGGGAGATTTCTCCCCCCTCTTAGTATTAAGTTTAACTTACTATTAGATAGAAGCTAAATCTTTAACGAAGATACGTCCGTAGTATTCTGGTCTTACCATCTTCTTAGCGTATCTAGTCATTACACCTCTACGAGGAGTAAAGTTAGTTGGGTCATACACCAATGGAGTCATGATAAGTGGAACATATGGAGCGTAAACAGCACCAGTCTCTAAGAAGTTAGAACCTCTGAAACCTAATAAGATTTCGTTAGAAGTCATGTAAGGGTTCTTATAAACAGTGTATCTGTTTGCGATAGCACCAACAGTAGTTACACCAGCTGCGAAAGATGAAGCATCTTTATCCGCAGATACAGTAAATCCAGGGATTGATTCCAAGATAGTACATACATCAGGAGAAGCAACTACGAAATTAGCGCCACCTCTTAATGTCAATTGGTGAATTTTGTTAGATACTTTGTTCAACTTAGTACCAAGGGTTTGGAACCAAGTGTTCTTTTGGTATGCCATACCAGTTGCAGCTGCAGACCATGCACCAGTTGAAGCGTTGTACTCTTCACCGATAGTTGCTGACCAGTACTCAGTAGTCAATGCGTTAGACTTCAACATATCAAGGATTTCTAAGTCGATTTCCAATGAGATGTAATCAGATAACATAGAGGTCAATTCAGCCTCTGCATCGATTGAGTGGTAAGCGTTAAGGTCTTGCGCTAATTCAGGAGTCCATACTGCTTTCAACTTTCTAGTCTTAGCAACGATAGCTTCTGATTTCAATTCCAAATCAACTTCTGGGATGTCGATATCAATACCAACTGAACCAGCATTACCAGCGATTTGACCAGCGTTTTTACCATCTTCGAAATCACCTCTTGCGTAATCAGCAGGAACTACTGAATAGGTAACAACACCAAATCCAGCCTTAGAAGTTTGTAAACCTGCAGATGCAGATACCATCAACACTAAGTCAGTACCAGATACTGAGTGGAATTGGTTCAAGTTAGTTACAACTGCAGCGTTAGCTACATTGAAAGAACGAACACCATCTAAATCTGCAGTTGCAGGAGCTGCGAAAGTTGCTTTAGCAACCTCACCTGCTGCTACTGAAGCAGAAAGAGAAGCATCGAAACCTACATCAGCCCAAGAAGCTGAAGTGAAGGTGATTGAACCAACAGCTACAGATGAAGTTACATCGTTTGCAGAGTATCCGAAACGACCTTCACCATATAAACCATTTACTGCTGAATCAGTAGAACCTAAGTCAGCTCCAGTACCACCGAAAAGTGATTTTCCAGAGAATGCAGGGTTACCACCTTGTGCAGTACCATATTTGAAATCAAGATAGAATACAAGACCTGAAGGTAAGTTCATAGGTTGTACACTAACGAATTCTTTAGAAGCAATCTCACCAAAGATTCTTCTTACCAATGGAAGAGCTACGCCACTCCATTCTTCTGAACTTGCAGCAACACCAGTTTGGGTTGCCTCATCAAGCAATTGTTTTGCTTGGTTTTCAAGCAATACCGCCATCGCGCCTTGCTCTTTTGCGTTTAAGCCTTCAAGAAGACCAGTTGCTTCCCATTTGCCTTTAAGTTGACGAGTTTCGTTCAACATTACTGCTTGTGGGTTACGGCCTTCCATTAACTTAGATAAATCAAAATTTGCCATTTTATTTTTCCTTTTTTAATGTTAGTTGTTATTTGTTGATTCCAGCTAATTGTTTGAATCTATTAGCCAATTCATTTGTGCTTTCAGAAATAATTTCTTTTGCAGGTGCGGTAGAAGCAACTGGTTTAGATGCAGCTTCAGCTACAACTTTCTTAGTTTTTCTTTCAGTACCTGTAAAGTTCATTGATTCAGCAAGCGTTGCGTAAACTAATTTTACTTCTCTAACAGATGTAGTTCTGTCTAAGTTCTCTACAACTTTAGTTTTTTGTTCGTTGTTTAAGTTATAAGCTCTGAACAATCTATTAGCGTATAATAATTTTGCGTTCAATAGGTTTACTTCGTTGATAGTAGATTGAAGTGTTTTGATAGCAGCGTAAGCTTCTTCCAATTCTGCTTCTAATTCAGCAGAGTTGTCAGCAACTTCCTCTTCTTCGTTTACTTCTTCTTCTTCAGCGCCGTAACCCATCTCTCTAAGAATCTCTTCCAAATCAATTTCATCATCTTCCATATCATCTTCCATTTCAGCTTCCATGTCATCTGACATTTCAACTTCTTCTTCTGAATCCATTTCTTCTTCTTCCATTGCAGGAACTTCATCTTGCATTTCTTCTTCAGATACTTCTTCTTCAGAATCCATTTCCTCTTCAGAAATTTCTTCGTCATCTTCCATACCCATTTCGAGTTCTCTAATGATAGATTCCAAATCTAACTCATCTTCTTCTTCCATTTCTTCTTCCAAGTCCATTTCCATGTCCTCTTCTTCAGAAATCTCAGCGTCATCTGCGTTAGTTGGGTCATCATAGCCAACTCCGTCAACTTCCTCTTCCATTGCTTCTTCATCAGAATGTTCTTCTTCAGAAACAACATCAAGAGCTTCATCTTCTTCACCAACTTCTGCAGTCTCTTCTTCAGATTCTGCACCTAAGTCGATGTGAGCATCACTTGCTTCAGCTGATGGGTCAACATTATCACCTACTCCCAAATCACTTGAGTCTAACTCTTCTTCCATTGGCTCTTCCTCTTCACCTTCCATTTCAGCTTGAAGCTTCTTAGAAAGGATAGATTGTAAGCGTGGAGTAAAAGCTTCTTCTAATGCGATTTTAGCGTTAGCGATAGCAGTTTCTCTTACAGCTTTGGCATCAGCAATTGCTTCTTTTAACAATTTTGAATTTGCCATTTTACTTTACCTTTTATTAAGTTTTTTTGCTGAAGTTATTCGAGGAACCTCAATGTAGAATAGTTTGTAAATTGGTCGTTCGGTCACTAAACATTAAAAGTTAGTATTCATAAACCAATCAACCCACATAAGATAGTGGGTTATTATACGAATAAATATATAGAAATTTACAAAACCTAAAAAAATATTAGATTTTCTTTAGTTTTTATTTTTGAGACATAAAAAAAGGTGGATAAACCACCTTTCCTTTTTATTTTATTTTTCCTCTTTCGATATCTCTTTCGAGTTCCTGTCCTGCTCCGAGTACATAACCCATTGCAGTTTTCATATCAACATTCATATATTTAGCAATCTTTTTAACTGCCATCAGAACGATTCGTTTCTCTTCGGTAGAGTACCCTTCATTTACTGATTCATTCTTTGGAACACAATTAGGAACTTCTTTACCATCCTTCATTTTCATTCCAACCATTTCGTATCCTTTCCAACAAGGGTCATCTTCACCACCTTGCATCTTACCATCTTCATTTAGTTCGGAGATTACTCTTTCTCTCATAATCTCTCTAACCATTTCCCTCATTTGTTGTTCTACCTTTTTAGGTAAACCTTTATGAGATGTTCCAGCAAAATCCTCAATATCCTTTTCACTCATTCTATCAACGATATCTTTTACTTCATCAGAAACTTCTGATGGAGAAACTTCACCTCTCTTAACAGCTAATGCTAATCCGAATAATTTTTGTTGTTGTTGTGATTGTGCTGGCATGATATTATTCTCCTTTAATTCCTAATCTTTCCTTCATTGTTTGTGGGTCAATATCGGAAATCTCATAGTATCTACCTAAGATGTTACCCATATCCTCATACAATGCGTGCAACCTTTCATCCAATGCTCTAGCTTCTGCAGCTACTTTATCAAATGCTTTATCCATTTTATCCAACTCACTCATATTTCTTTTGATGGTTACTTTATCGAACCAATCACCAGCTTCTGAAAGAGTTAAGGTTTTAGCTGCTTCCACAACTCCACCTAATGTTTCTGCTACCTCAACGATATCAGATTGTCTTTTCATTTGTTCAGAGAATCCTTTGTAAGTAGAAATAATTTCTAAGAAATGTTTCTTTACTTCAGTTGCCAACGGGCGGTTAGCATCCAATGATTCAGATAAACTGAATTTACCATCTACAATTTTTACTTCGTTGATGTTTGTTTTACGGATATCATTGTAACCTTTAGTTACACTGGTTCCTTTTGGTGCATCAACCTTAAAAGTGATTTTGTTGTTGTGCACATAATCATAGATATCAAAATTTTTCTTGCTCATTATACTAACTCCGTTATAATTTCTCTCATTAAATCTTGTGCTTTACAAAAATCTCCACAAACATCAGTACCAATACCTTTAACTACTGATTCGTTCATTGGAGTCATAAATGCACCATGTGTAGATGGGTTAGAAACAAAGTCCCAACCGATTAATTCAAAATCTTCACCAACTACTACTTTGTTACCTTCCATTGGTTTTACCGAACCCATACCTCTTGATGAGATACCCAATAGGATTCCTGCTCTTAATAATTCTTTTAAGATATTACCAGATGGAGTTGGAAGAATTTCAACAGTACCAACTACATCTTCACCTTCCCAATGTACTTCTTTAATATTATGAGATACATTCTTTAGGTTGATTACTGAAGAATCAGGATGGTCTAACTCACCCAATGCTCTTCTTTCTTTGATGAGTTGTTGATATTTGTTTACTTCTCTTTCTAAAATTCCTTTTGGGTACACTCTACCATTTTGGTTTTCTGCACCTGCTCTTTGAAGGACACCTTTCACCAAAGTTCTACCCGAAGCATCTTCGTTAACTCTTCCTTCAAACAAATTGGTTTCTATAATTAAACTTTTCATATTGGTATTCCTTATTTGTATTTTTCAATTAATTTTTTGAATTCAGCTTTAACACCACCAGATAATCTTTTTTCAATTCCAGCATTCACCATCATTTTAAGTGCATCCTTCATCTGTGAATTATCAATAGCGATACCAGTTCTACTTCTTGCCATAATTGGTCTTTCTAAGAACATTCTTAATTCGAATGCCAAATCCGAAGAAATCTTTACACCCTCTATTTGAGATGTGTTACCTTTTTCAACTTGCTTTAACAAAGCAACTTTACCTAATCTTGCTTCAGTTAAATTTTCTTTGATGGTTACTGGGTAGGTTTTACCATTGAATTCAAATTCGGTTTTACCTTCAGCTTTTGCTTTCTTAGCTGCGTTGATAAATGCTCTACCTTCAGTAAGAGATTCCATTACACCAACTGCGGTATCACCATAAACGAAATCAGGTTTAGATGCGTATTTCTTATTTACGATAACAACTCTATTATTAGGAGTTGGTTGAACTACATAAATTGGCATTGGAGATGTAGCGAATACATACTTTAATCCAGATTTCTTTAACTCAGAACCAATTCCCATAAATGAAGATGCTGCTTCTACTGCGGTTTTGATTTTATCCATATCCTTTGGAGAAACGCCTTCGTTTACTGATTCACCGAACATCTTAATCATTTTCTTTTGAATAGGATTACCTGGCTTTCCAGCAATTGCAGATACCAAATCCATTCTATCTGACAGTTTTCCTTTTTTAACAAATTGAAAAACCTTTTCAATATCCAACTCATTAGTATCAACAAACTTTTGGATTGCATCTTTGTTCATTCCAGTCAAACCACCAATTTCCATTGCGGTTCTACTAGCTGCTTCGTTTACTGATTCTTCAATGAATCCTTTTTGTAAAAGCGCTTTTTGGAATTTATCAAAGTCTTTTTGATTTTTGAAAGTTTGAATATCAAAGAAATCACTACCATCCTTGTGTTTCTTTGAACCATCGTGATAGTTTACTACATATTTCGATTTACCAACACCATACATAGTATTAAATCTTTTTTTACCTTCGGTTACTGATTCATCTTTTTTAGCTCTTAATGCTGCTAAATCAGATGCTTCAATTTCACCATCACCATCAATATCCAATTTGTGTTGGTTTCCAGTTAACTCTTCGTTCTTCTCACCTTTACCATCCCAAGCAGCATCAATCTTATTAAAGAATACTTTCTTTTCATCATCAGACATTGATGGAATTGATTTTCCTGCTTTTTCTAAAGCTGCTTTGAAGAATGTCTGATAATCAGATTCTTCTTTCATTATGTTACGAAGTGTTTCCTTCAATTGTTCTTTGGTAATGCTCATAGTTCTAATTCCCAATTATAATTTGCTAATTGATGTTACGATGTTATTCAACCTCTCTCTGATTTTGAATAAGTTTTTTTGTGTTCTTTTCCAATACTGGTCTTTATCGATTCCACTTTCGTTTTTAATCTTACCATACCATCTAAGGAATGTTTCGATTTCCGAAAGTTGTCTATTGACATTCGAAATCCCCTTACCAATTTTTGCTTTGGGAGAGGATTCATCTTTTCTTAATTCATGCCAACGATTTTCGTCTACTCTTTTATAACCAGTGGATGTATTGATTCTATCTATAAAATCATTTTCAGGTTCATCATCTTCATCAGTTCCATCCGAATCTTTGAAAGCATTAGGAGTATTGTAGCCATCTACATTGGATGTAGTGGTTGCTTCTTCGATTTCCAAATCTTCTTGTTCAATCTCAGCAATTAAATCTTCAATAAGTTCCTTTAACTTACTTTCCATTTACCTTTTCCTTTAACTCCTTTATAAGTTCGTATGAAATCATCAACGATGAAACGTGGTTATCAGATACCACCTTACCAATTTTGGTTTTCTTTAATACAGAAATGGTTTCTGATAATTTGATTTTAGTTACTTTATCTTTGATTTGCTTTTGAATTTGATTTAATTCAGCAACAATAGATGGGATTTCTTTTTCAACATAAGACTTAAATCCAGTAGTATTAGTAATATTGTTAATATACTGCTTTAATAGTTGTTTTTGATTTTCATCTAAATTAGAATACTTTTTGTTGAAAGTTTCAACTAAGATTTTATAGGTAAGTAATCTTAAATCTTTGTCTTGCTTTTTATATGATTCAACAATTTTATCTGCCGAATCTTTTGTTTCTACCAATGTTGATGGTTTTGATGTGATATTCTCAATGAGGGTAATTTTTGAGTTAAATACATCCTTTACATCATAATCGGTATATCTCTTCGATTCAAAAATCTTATAGATAGATGCAAGAACTTTATAGTTCGAAATAGGAGAAGATAAGAACTCATCCATATTGAATGATTCGTTAATCTTTTTGATAAGATTATACTTCTCTCTTTGTAGTTTATTTTGGTCAATTCTATCGTGAGCTTCATTGACAGTATCAATGAATTTCTCAGCTCTTGATTCTGAATTGTATCTTTCTTTTATAAGCAAATCATATAGTCTAAGTTCTTTGTTCAATTCCGTGCTGGAAGAGAAGAACTCTTTAACAATTTTCTTCGCCTTTTCGGTAGTATCACCATTTAAGACCTCCAATGTGATTTGCCTCACAAGTAGCTCAAATAGAATACCCGTATTTTTGAATTTTGAATGTTTTACCCTCTTCATTACTTTTTTATCCTATAATAATATATTCCTATACGAAAATCTATCGTATATAAATATAACTTTATTTTTATTTATTAATTTTTTAATCGTCTAACAAATTGTCATCATTCAAAAAGTCCTTCTTTTCAGAAATTACTCTCTTCTTTGCTGAAATTCCATTTACATATTCTTTGGCTAATTTATGGGCCATTTTTTCAGATGAAACTTCTTTTTTAAGTGCTTTTTGATTTTCCTTTGCTCCTAATGGGTCTCTACCATATGGGTGTTTATCTTTACCATAAGTGTTACCCTCTCTTGGTCTACCACCTTTGTTACTGAGTTCGGTTTTTAATTCTTCCAACTCATTCTCAACATCCGATGGTTCTGATTGAACCGCAGGGTCATTACCCTCATCCTCAATCATACGATAACGATATCTATCCTTAATATCATTGATAAGATTTGTTTTCTGATGGTCGATTTCATCCTTACTCATATTAAAGATGTTCTCATATGCCCACTCTTTTGAAATCATATTCAATTGAGTAATATCAGAAACCAATCTCACTTTTTCACTCCAAAGGTTTACTTTCTCTTGTTCATAAATTGTAGATGGATTTACCAAATTCAATTCGAAATCAACCATATCAGAACCTTCAATACCTTGTGATGCTAAGTGAACAACAGCAAGTTTAGTAAGTTCGGATACTAATGTTCTTTGGATTCTTTCAATCGTTCTTGCAAATCTAACATCTTCTGCTGCCAAAGTTGCTTTACCATTTACATTCTCATCATATCCCAAATATGCTTTTGGAATTTTAAGAGCTGCGAACATTTTGTTCTTTAGGTAATCGATATCTTCAATTGCGGTGTATTGTAATCCACCCAATGAATCAATCTCAGTACCACTATCACCACCTCTAACAGGTAAGAAGAAATCTTCGGTTAGGTTTTGGATGTTATACTTTAAGTTGTAATCACCAGTATTCTTGTCAACAAATGGAGTTTTCTTCATTTTGTTGATAATCTTCTGCATGTAGTTATCTACTTCTTGCGGTGGTATGTTACCAATATCAATTTTGAAAACTCTTTTATCCGGAGCTCTCATAATTCTATGGATTAACATCGCATCTTCCATCAAAGAAACCTGCTTCCAAATTCTTCTACCATTCTCAATCATTGCCTTACCATAAGGAAGGAAGTTTGTATCTGATAATAAACGGAAGTGAACGATTTCAAAGTTCTCATACTCACCCTTACCATTTGGGTCATGGTTAACTTTGAACTTTACATAGTTTGGATTGTTTGCATCAGTATTCTCCAATCTTTCAGTTTCGTAAACTGGAAGTGGTTTTACATTAATGATACCACTGCCTGGCTGAATTTCTAATGATAAAAAGAAATCACCATATTTCACCATATTTCGAGTCCATGCCCAAAGGTTAAACTCTACATTAAGAATATCATAGAAAAGGTTTTCTAAGATTTCTTTAACTCTTTCGTTTTGTGTTTTGATTTGAACTACTTCTCCAAACTCATTTTTCAAAGTAGATTCATCAGCGTAGATATCTAATGCGGATGAGATAATGGGGTCATTATCCATAGCATCGTAATCTCTAAATAATTCTCTACGAACTTGGTGATATGCCATTGATTGGGCTGCCATTTGGTCACCATAGAATGAACGCTGAAGTTTAGTGTACCTATCTCTTAAATTCATTAAGTTGGTACTACCCTGCTGTCTATCATCGACATCCTTAATCTTTCTCTTACCTTCCGCATCGATTGTTACAACCGCTTGGGTGGAGAAGAGTTTCGTTAGTCTCTGAAAGAATGAACTATTTTGTTGTTCTGCCATTTTGTTTCTTTATTTTATAACCTTTATTTTTACCAAGCTTTACAACTCCAATATCTTGCTCCGGTTCTCGGACCAGGACTATCACAATTATGTCTAGCTCTAAATGCTGCTCTTCGGTCTGGATTATCTTTCTTAATCCTCATAGTTTCTTCTCCCGCTGCTTTAGCAGAAGAACCACCATGTCCAAAGTTTACCTTCACAACATTTCCCTTTTCATTTTTAACATAAACTTTGAATTTTTTAACATCACCTCTCATAGGTTTGTTAAGTTTTACTTCTCTACCTTGATATTCAGCTTCGTTGATATCTTCTTTTAAGTTATTCAAAAAATCAACAAATTCTTTTAAGTCATAGTAATTTTCCACATCGTATTCTAAAATATCCTCTTTGTGGATATTCTTAAATTCTTTGTAAAGTTGAGAAGTATAATTTTCCATGTGTAAAATCAAATAATTACTTATACTATATAAATATCATAATTCCAAATTATAACCATTTTGATAGGTCCTCAACGGAATCTCCAATTTTCATTTGCCAAGGGTTTTCATCTATATCGTTTCCACCATATATCCCAGTATAAGTATATGAAGATATACCATTAAGTGCCTGTTTTGTTAAATCAATCCCCTCTTGTCTTAATCTAAGAGCTGTATCTCTTACCCAAAGTGAGATTGCCAATGCCATTGTAAGGTCATCATTGTAACCTCGCATTGCTTCAGCTCTACCATTGTTCCAAATAAATGTGAACAACTCATCAATGGTTCTTACTGAACGGATTGTGATAGATTTTTCTCTAACATATTCTTCCAACTTTGAGATAATCAAAGGACGAGTTCTTGATGTTGTTGAGAATCCAGCCACCATTCCCCTATCCTCAGAACGATATTTGTTTGATAATTGATTCTCCACATCCACATATTTCAAATCCTTACTCATATAGTAAAGATTAGAATAGTTTCTATCGATTACTTGTTGAATAGCTGCCCATCCAACATTTGCGTTTTCAATCACCAACAATGCGTTATTGTATTCGGTTGCTAATGCTACTAAGAAATTTCCAAAATCCTTTGTATCCAACTTACCTCTATATTCTGCTACTTGAGATGAATCCTCAACATCAATTACATGCGCAGCGGAGTAGTCGGAAGAATCTCCCCTCGCAACGTCCGCTACAACCATATATGATTTTGAATAGTTTGGATATTCCCATTTCCAAAGATTACCATCGAATCCACCTCTTTCAACTGGTTCTTGTACATAGGTATCTTTGTAGAATTGTAATAGTTGTGGGTCAATAACTGAATCACCCGAAGAAACAAAATCACAATCACATTCCTGCGCTGCTCCTTTTGGTCCTAATAGAACCTCTTGCTCATCTCTCCATGCTTGCTCCCTTTCAGGGTGAACACTCCAATGAATTCGGATGTTATTGAATCCATTAGTTCCATCTTCAGAACCTACCCAAGTTTTGTGGAAGAAGTTACCGACACCATTTGGCGTAGATAGTACGATAGCAGAACCACCAGTTGATAAAGTAGATTGTGCAGAAATCCAAATTTCTTCAATCTTATCAATGAAGGCTGCCTCATCAAATACTAAAAGGGATAGTGCTTCAGAACGACCGGCATCTCCAGCTGCTGAAGTTGCTTTTATTTGTGAACCATTTGAGTATCGCAGAGATAGTTTGTTATCTTCTACGGTTGTTAACTTTAACCAAGAAGGTAAGTATTGGTTCATCACCCTAACCTTCGTTACAAGGTTCTTAGCTACCTCTTGTTTGGTTGCAATTACCAATACATTGTAATCATCATTGAATAACATTTTCCACAAAGAGAATCCTGCGGTTAGTGTTGAGATACCAGTTTGGCGAGATTTCAATACGATGTTGTAACGATGGTCTTTGAATTGAGTAAGTGTATCTTCTTGAAACGGAAAAAGGTGAAAGGGAATTTTTCCTCTCACCGGATGTTGAATCATACAATACTTTCGCATAAAGTATATCGGGTCTTTTGCACACCTCTGATATTCCTCAGCGATAATTTGTTTTAATGTCTTTTTAGCTTCAGCCATAAATTATCTTACTAATAAAAGGGTAAGTGCCCCAGCTCCTATAAAAGTTCCCACTTTATAGAAAAATGTTTTTCTTCGTTGCCCCTTTAACTCTTTTAAGAGTTGTTCTGATTTTTCTCGTTCCAACTTAAATTGTTCATCCTTTTTAGTGATGATAGTTTCCAAATTCTGAACTTTGGTATTTAAGTTAACAATTACCTCATCCTTCAATAACAATTTATCATTAGATAAATCCAATAATCGTTTTGTTTCGGTTAATTCCAAAACAGTACCATCAAAGGTAACTAAATCCTTAATTACCAGCTTTACTATCGGAACTTCCAGTCTTACTATCGAGTCTGTTTGAGTAACGGTTTGAGAAAAACTCGACAAGCTCATTAAAAGTAAGAACATCAACATTATTAACTTTTTCATCTGTATTCTGCTTTATGGTATAAATGTTATTTTGAACTCTACTGATATCACCATCAATAAGTTCAATTTCAGAATGTAACGATTCTATCTTGTTATCCAATTCCGAATTTACTAACGCAATTGAATCAATATCATTTTGGATAGAATCTATTTTTTGATTGAAGGATTCCACATTGGTTCTAATATCTCTCATTGTGAACATAGTGTAACCAACAAATCCTAAAATAACAATCAAAATTAAATAAACCTTATTATCCTTCATTGTTTCTAAAATTAAAGTTTAGTAACTAACTCATAATTCTTGTCTTTCAACAATTCATATGCAGCGTTTCTTTTTTCAATAACTTCGGTAAGTTCCTTCTTACCATTTTCAATATCGGATTCAATTTGTACTCTCAAAGTTTGGACATCCTCATTTGATGACCACTTTTCAATCGAACCATCATCGTTGATGTATTCGTGAATATTGGTAACTTCATTTAAGGCTTGATTCCACTTTTCCAAAACCTCAGTTCCATACGCTGCCATATTAGAGTAAACTCTATATTGTTCGTATGCTTCCCATAAACCATCTTGTTTGATTTGTAGTTCTCTCTTAGCCAAACAACCAGCACAATAACCGGTCTTTGAAATGAGTTTTTTATCTGATTTAGAGAACCTTCCACTTACATCACAATCAGTTGCTTTGCAAGTATTTAATTGTTGAAGATACTTTCTAACCTCAACCATTGTATTACTGAGTTTAGATTGTTTTACTTTACCATACTCTTTTTGTTCCCAAACATTACCATCCTTATCTTCCCAAATATCACCAACATTGCGTTTGGTTTCTTCTTTTGCATCGGAAAATCCTATTTGAGTGTTCTTTTCGTATTTACCAGTGAAAACCATATCAGCCAACTTTCTACGAGTTGGATGCATGAACTTTCTATTGAATCCCTTTTCAGCCATAAACCTATTTTATATACTTATATATATAAGTATTGGGTTTTCTACTATTCGTAAAATAATCCTAAGATTTGGTTCAATGGTGCGAAGGTTCCGGTCAATTTGAAAGTTTTTCCACCATACACAAATACGATTCCTTCGTTTGGAACAATCTTATCTTTACCACCGATTGCGTTCAATCTTTCCAACTCCAATTTAAGTTTTGCAACTTTCTTTGGGTCTCCACCTTTCTTAACATCAGCGATAGTTTGGTCTAATCGTTTCTTCATATCCCTAACTGCTGAGTTAGGATTTGCGGTAAGTACTGAACTCATAAATGAAAGTACATCTGAACCTACACCTAAGAAAATATCTTCAAATGGTCTGATGTTATCTTTAGCTATTTTAGCGTGGTCATTTTTATCGATACCTTGAGCCCAATCTAATACTTTTGGGTCTGAAATATTCTTACTATCCAATCTAAATGATTTATCGTAGAATGCCCATCTCTTAACCAATCCCATTAAGGTTTTGTTATCTAAAGTTGATGGTGATTTCTTAGTTACAAAATCAGTCCACCAAGCTTGATGGTAATCTGCGATTCCATCACTATCCTTCAACTTAAATTGAGATTGAAGTTTTGAGATTTGTGAATTATACTTTCCTTTTAATGAGGATAGGTTTTTACTTTGTGGTAATTTAGTTACAGGTGGGCCTTGGATTGTGTAAGCGGATTGAACATCTGCGTTGATTTGTTTAATCATACCAGCCAATATTTTAGCTGCTTCTTGATTCTCACCAATTGCAATACCATCCTCATTATACTCCATTGTTCCGTGGAATACTAAGAGTGCTTGTCCGTAAGGAATTACATTAACAGAAGTTGGATAGATTACTTCCAAATTCATAAAACACGCCCCACCTTTGAATATTTTCTCTCTTTGTTTTTCCGAAAGTTTGGAGATTGCTTTTGAAAGGTCTTTCATTGCGAAGTTGTAAGCTTTCTCTAACTCACCTCTACCAGCGAACTTCATTGCTACCCCATTGATATCCAATGCACCAGCTCCTTTGTTCTTTAAGTGTCCTTTATTTCTAGCAGCAACCAATCTACCATTTACCCAAGAGATTGCCAATGCTTGTCCATCGGTTTTTTCTCTCGTTAGTTCTAAGTTACCTTCTAATGCTTTATTTACAATATCTTTTAATTGTCCGAAAGTTAAATTGATTTCAGTATCAAATGGATGATTCATATGTCCGTATGCCCCACCTTCAGTTAGTAAACCTTCACTAATATTTGTGTTGGTTTTAATAAATGGTCCTCTTCTAATTGTTTTGAATGGAACATTGATTTCCTCACCGAATAAATTCTTTGGAGATAGAACTTTAAGTTTAACTAACTGAGATTTGTTATCAATACCCAATACTTCAAATTCAATATCTGAATACTTCTTACCTTTGAGTGTAAGATTTTTACCAGTAATGTATTTGTGAACTTTACCACCACTTACTGCGTTTGCTTCAGAGATTCCACCACCCAATGCGTATGGTTCGTTGTATTCAAACTCATCATTCTTTTTAGCTTCGAATTCATATTCAGGTGAAGATGTTTTGAAATCAGATTTTCTCATTATGGTTTTAGCGATTACTTTGTTCGCCTGCTTCATAAATGGAATGTTGATATTCGTTCTATTATCCTTTGCTACGATTTGACCATATTGGTTTAAGAATTCAACAAATTTCTTTTTATTCTTACCCAATCTCTTAAAGAATCCAATCAACTCTGCGTTTGAGATTTCTTTACCATTACGAGGGTCATTTAATCTATCGAAGAAATGTTTGTCAGTTAGAACTACATCTACTGGGTTTAGTTGTTTATCTGCGAATGAATCAATCTTTACCAAATCCGCCATTGGGATTTCGTTGATTGGTAATTTATCCCAATCTTTACCTTTAGTGAATTTTTGTGGTAATCTAATAGTTCCTAAATGATGTTTATCATAGTAAATTTCAATGTAGTTAATACCATTACCTTTTGAGATACCACTTTTGAATAATCTATCAGCTGAAGCATGTACGATGTTTTTCATAAACCCGAATCTTGCTCTTGGAAGATACATATCAACTTGTTTACCATTCTTATCATATCCAATTACATCAAATCTAACACCATTGAATTCATTTAGAGTTTGTTCATCTAAATCTTCGTTATATGAACCATTAAAATCATTTGATACATCAATCAACTCATCGATTGGTAAATCAATTTTAATTACAGGTATTTCTGATTCTTTATCAGAATTAAATGCTGCTAATGCTCTATGATGTCCATCTAAGATATAATCATCTTTAGATACAATGATTGGTGTGTTATTTACATCATCATCAATCATCATATCTCTAACCTTATCAAAATTGATTTCGGTTTGCGTTGAATTCAAAGATGCTACCGGCTGAGATTGGATTTCGAATTGAATTCCATTCGATTCCAAATATCCCAAATATTCTTCGATTGAATCTTTTGGTATTTGAGGTAGTTCACCCCTTTCAATTCCTAATGTGTTATTTAACTTAACAATATCAGATTCATTCAAATAATTAAATTCGATTTCGTTACCTTCTTTAATCATTCGGAAAGTTGCTACTTTCTTACCATTGATAGTTGGCATTCCATACTCATCTTTACCAATAGATTTAACAACTACTTTTTTGTTTTTGAATTTACCCATTAAGATAGTATCACCAATGTTTACAGGTATAGTGATATCCTCCTTAATAACAGGTAATTTTACACCAGTAATCTTTTTTGTTTTTTCTGCTTCAATTTTATCAGTATCCAAATCAATTGAATCTACTAAAGAGTATCCAACTAAACTAGCAACTCTACTAACATGCTTAAACCATTTGTTATATGCAACTGAACCATAGTAATCTTTTTGGTTGGTTGCGGTTACCTTACCAATCACACCTGCAGGGAATGGAGTTACTGCTTTTACAGGTCCTTTTGGATAAATTGGGTGTGGGTCAATATCAGTAAGTTCATCACTCATAATTTGCGATAGAACAGTCATTCCAATTTTCTCAGCTCGTCTTTGTGAAATCTTTTCAAACGATGCATATGATGGGAAAAGGAAATTAGGTCCATCATCCACTTCGGTTTTACCAATAATAGATGATGCTTCTTTGATTAGTTCAACATTACCGATTAACCAACTTTCAACTATGTGTTTTGGAATCCAAATGGTTTCAGATGTAATCTCTGGAAGTTGTGCTAATTTACCAGCAATAAATTTGAATATTTTAGGATTGAACTTACCATATGCTCTTTTGGTAAAAAACTCTTTCTTATCCTCGTCAGAACCTCGTCTCAATCCCATTCGAACTTCGGTACCACTTACACCATTTGGTTGTTCTGGTGCAATGTAAACATACCCTCTATCTCTATATCCTTCTAACTCTTTACCATCTTTATATGGTTCAAAGTATTTACCACCCAATCTACTTGCATCTTTCTTACCAACTACGGTAATGAACGCAGTAGTATCCTTATCAAACTTACTCATAACTTCAGTAGGTTGATATGGATTTTTAACTTCAACGATTTTGTTTGATGGAACACCAAACATCGTTGTCATTATTTCTTTCTTTTCCTTAAAATTGAATGGAGATTTTTGATTATCGGTTTTATTAGATGTTCCGATATAAACATTATTTTTTCCGAACTTCTTTACTAAGTGCGAATAAGTTGCGTAATGACCCTTATGAAAAGGTTGAAAGCGGCCAGCGTAAACTACAACGAGGTTGTCTACACTGTCCGCTTCCCCTAATATACTTTCTACTAAAAACTGAGATAGTTCGTTCATTATATAGTATTCTTTTTCCTTTATACTATATAAATATAAGAGTTTACTCTTTTAGTTACGATTGCTTCTTAGCATCTGGATTGAAAGTTACAGTTCCTTTCTCAAGATTCAATTGTCCGCCTGGATATTCTTTCTCAAGTTCGTTAACTAACTCTCTTAATTCCTCATTGTGTTTTTTGAAATCTTCTTCAGCTCTCTCAACACCTTCATCCAATTTAACCAACTCATCTTCTAACTCTTTTCTTCTCAAATAGAGTTGTCCGAATACATTAACCAATTGTTGAAGTTTACCATTGGTTTCTTTGATTGGGGTTACTACACTCTCATCAAGTTCTCTTGTAACCAAATCGATTTTTTGAATTTCTTCTGTTGCCATAATATTTTTAATTAAAAATTGTTTTTGAATTCATATATAAATATATAATTTATAAATTTTCGTAATCTATTGTTGTTACACCTCGTTTTTGTACAACTTGAGCTGAACAACGATTTCCGAATTGTATTGATTTTGGAATATCTTCAGTATCTAAGAACATTTTCACAAATCCTGCTACAAATGTATCACCAGCTCCTGATATATCCATTATCTCTACTTGTTCGGTTGGATATTTTGTACCATTGTACATACACCCATCCTTATCTAATGTAATTATTAACTTTTCTAAAATCCAATCGTTTTGTTGAATAAAATCTTTGTTGTTTTCATATTCAGAACGATTGAGTTTAATGAATCGTAAATCCCTACACCATTCACCCAACTTTTTCTTTGTATCACAAATTACATTTGGGTGTTTGAATCCGATATATGCAATATCTTCTTCAGTTAGGAATCCTTTGTTGTAATCTGATACTACTACCATTGAGTATTCCCAAAAATCTATCTCTGTTAATCTTTCACCAACATTATCAATATTCTCTTCTTCATCAAGTCTTAATAACAATGTGTTTGATGAATCGTGAATATATCGTGTCTTTGTGATGGGTTGAAGTTGGTTTGTGAAGTTGGCATCCATTCCCAATGATTTTAGATTTAATACCACATTCATTCCCATTCCCAAAGTGTAAGTTTCTCTCTTCGGAAGAAATACAGGTGCAGGTCCTTCGGGTGAAAGACGTGGGGTATCTCCATAAATGAAGATGTCTGTACATACTTCTCCAATAACCAATACTTTACTCATTTGTTAATATTTTAGTTGTACTGAACTCCACCATTCGATTAAAGTAAACAATTGATTTAGCATATTGTTCACCAACGATTGGTTTATTCTTATAATCCGAACCGATAACAAATACATCAGGTTCGTAAGTTTTTATTAATTCTTCTAACAATTGAGATGAATCAAATATAAACACTCTACTAACCCCTTTGATTCTTTCTAAATTGTATTTTCGTTCTTCTTGAGAATGGAAAGGTCTATCTTCACCTTTTAGTTCTTTAACTCGTCTATCGGAATCAATTCCAATTACAACTAAATCACCAAAGGTAGATGCGAACTCAATCATTTTGAAGTGAGCATGATGTAGAACATCAAAACAACCATTCATCCAAACTTTCTTCATAAGAACTTTTCTAATTCTTTGATTACCATTTCTGATGTAAGTGATTTAGTACATTCAAATTGTCTTTCGGTTCCTTTGTGGTCTGGACACCAATTCCAATCACCAGCATCTAATCTTAATCGATTAAAACATCCACTACACTTTCCTTCAGGTGTACCAATTCTAACACAATCTTGCATTTCTGCCCAATCGTAGGAGAATCCACTAATCAATACCGTCTTAGTTCCCAACCCCCAACTCAACCAACTTAATCCACTACCAATACCAATGAATGCTTTTGATTTTCTCATCTCATCCATTACCTTTTCAATAGGTCCGTTTGGATGTTGGATAACTCCATTTGGATGTTTGTTACCCATATAATCATTTCCTTCTCTTGAAAGTAGTTTGACTGTATAACCTCTGTTGTTCAACCAATCTACCACATCCTGCCAACCATTTGGATTGTTCCAATATTTTGGTTGTGCGGTTCCGTGAATTGCAATAGTGATTAACTTATCATCTTTCTTAATATTCTTTTGTGGAAGAAGTGGTTTAATTTCTTTATACTCCAGTCCCAAAATATCAGAACCCATTTTTTGCATTGTTTGTGTTTTGAAATCATTTGGGTTTTTGTAAATGTTTACACTACCATCGGATGTATAAAATAATCCAACACAATACATAGCGTATAAGTTTTGAACAACTGAACCAGGTTCCACAAATTCAATATGAGGATATTGATGTCTAAACATATTATTGTGAAATGTTGATACAACTAATTCACAATTATGTTTTTTTCTAAATTCATCAAAGTATGGAAACCATGCCAATGTATCTCCCAATGCTTTTGAATCCAATGCGATAAATACTCGTTTACCATTTGCATTATAGTTGTAAGTTTTTATCAATTCACCATTTTGAAATATGTTGATTCTCCAATCAATAAAATACTCAATACTACACTTAGTCCAATGATTATTTCTGATTTTACTTTCAAAAATTATCTCATTGTTTTTATTGTTTATAAACTGAACACTATATTCTAAATCATTATTACCTAAAATTTCTACTTTAGGTCCATTGATGAAACTGATGATAATTCTATTGGAAATATCAACAATGTTGTTTAGATTCTTTTTTAATTTATCGTAAATCATTTCCAAGTTTTGTTAGTTAAATCCAATAATGAAAATCCTTCCGCTTGCTTTGAGTAAACTTTGTTAGTTGTGTAACGAGGTCTATGATGGTGGAAGAACACATGGTTATACCATAAATCAGCCACATCCCATTCACAATCATTGATTCTATCCAACCACCATTGTTTTTCTCTATTGGGAATTAAGTATGCGTGAGCAAGGTCTTGATTTGATGCGGTTTTGGAAAATAACTCATCAATTTTTTCCTTAGAACGAGATGGATTATCCGCAAATGAAATGTAAGGAACTTTATCTCTCTCAGAAATAAAACACGCCTTATGAATGATATCAACAAACTCTTTTAACCCAGTGAAAATATATGCATCTGCTTCAAAGATAAGAGTGTAATCAAATTTGTCATCCATTGTTTCCAATGCTCTTCGGTGAGCCATATAACATCCGTAGTGTCCACCAGTTATCCAACCCAATCCAGCTCCAGTGTATAACTCACCCGGCTTATTATCTTTACTTAGATGTTCCGGTCTCCTACAAAACTCAGCGGGTGCTGGTTGTGTGTATGGTTCGTTTACCATTGGTTCGTATATGATACCATATTGTGCCAATTGTCTGATTGATTCAATACTGATTTGTTCTCTCAAATCATCCGGTCTTGTCAACAAATGTTTGATTTGAATCTTTGGTTTATTTCTAAACCAATTATAACCAACCATAGTAACTTGGTCATAAAAGTATTCACCAACGGCTTGTGTAACTTCTTCGAAAATATTTGTAGCAAAATCATCACCACTAATAATTCCACCAGGTTTAATCTTTGGATACCATCTATTCAAATCCCCCTTAACTGAATCGTAATCGTGCCCAGCATCAATCATCATATAATCGATACTACACATAGGAAATTGCTGAGATGCGTTTTCTGATGTATCTTTGATTAAGTTTAATCCTTTATAGTTCTTACTCAAAATAGTATTCTCCATAAACTCAGAGAATATATCACCACCATATGAACCAACTATGTTTTGGTGTAGGATTTCATCATCAGTACCTTTCCAAGTATCAATAGCGGTAAAGTTTATTGTTTTACCCGATTCCTTTATTTTGGTTGCCATATAGTTTGTTGATTTACCAAACCAACTACCCAACTCAACAAATAAAGAGTTGTTATTCCCACTTTCTACAACCGAATCATAAATTTGTTGGTAAGAAAACCAACCAGGAATTTGATTAAATTCCGGCATTAATTTTTCTAATATAATTCGTTTGGTTTTATCCAAATTATCATCAATATAGGTAACCAATTCATTTGAGTCATAGGTATCTAAGTATGTATCCAACTTTCGGAAGATGCATTCTAATCCATACCCCAATGCTTCTTTAATTGAGAGTGGATTCAATTCCAATATTGAACTGAAGTAGAACATATCGGATGCTTTGTAAAACTTATCCACATCTTGTCTTTCACCCCAAACAATACAATTATCGGGTTTGAATTCCATTAGTGGTTTCCAATATGATTCAAAGTTCATAGCTTGGTTTCCAACAAAATGAAATTTGATTTTGAACTTTTCTAATTGTCTAGCTATATTGAATATCTCACTTTGATTTTTACCGGGCGTAAATAATCCAACCATTAGAACATGCTTCCAATCTTCTTCAAATCCCAATTCTTTTTTGAATTCAGATTTATCGTATTCAATTGTATCGATAGGATATTCCCAAACAGTTGTATCAATACCCAAATGTTCAAATTTTCTTCTACTCCATTCCGATACCAAAACATACCTATCTGGTTGATATCTGATTTCGT
>Ga0209137_1000179_pt1 | contig 70780 bp, 71 predicted proteins | sample SaaInl5LU_22_DNA_FD_184642 | JGI IMG/M metagenome (GOLD analysis project Ga0209137, IMG submission 184642) | Marine microbial communities from expanding oxygen minimum zones in the Saanich Inlet - ESP_105LU_22_DNA (SPAdes) (version 2) | ecosystem: Environmental > Aquatic > Marine > Intertidal... | reverse complement strand
CTTTTTCTTGAGCCTCGGGTAGCTCAGAGGCATCTAATATCGGTAATACTGTTTGCCAATCACTTTTTAGTTGTAATTGATACTTGGCGTATAACCATAAATATTCGTTACGCTTTTGTCGCGCAAGCGTGCCGTGTGCATCGGGTAAGATATCGATACACAACGTAGGCTGTTGCGCAATTCTTCCAAGTTTGTGAATGCGTTTTAATTCACTTAGCGCAGATGCATAGAAATATGTCGACGTCGCTTCATTGAGAGAAGCAAACCTGGCTTGCATTTGAGCTACTTTTTTACGTGTTCGCATCACGCCTAAATCACGCATTGAAAACTGATTAAGGCGGCTACCTACATTCCCAAAAAACAAGAAAAGTAGATAATCGATGATCGTATCTACTTGGCGATACACATATTGATGAAATATGGCATGCTCAGACACAAGAGCAAATGTTAAATGCGCTTGTGCTAAAGATAACAATTGCGCTTTAGAAGCACTGCTTAGCACATTATCCACATCATGATCACGCAATAAAACCAATAACTTCGGCTTTGTCAGTTGTTCAAGCCATTCAAGGAAATGGGTTGCAGGGACCTGAGTTAGCCATTGTTTATCAAAGCAAACTTGCAAAGCATGCTCTGGGTCAGGAATTTCATCGTACCTTAATGAAGCACTGTCGATAAACGGTGATTTACGGTTTAAACTGCGCGCTAAAGTACACTGGACATGGTGTGGTTGCTGTTTAAATACCTCAATAAATGCCCAATGCTGCTCTTCTAGTAGTGCTTCGCAACTACCACTGATAAAGCCTAAACATTCATGCAAGTGTTCTAAATAATAATAAGTAGGTAAATCTTTCATACAAAACAGTGTATATACATACAGATTTTTTGTAAAATCATTGCACTATTTAGTTTTTTTCAGTGTACATAAACAATCTTTTTTCTGATTCGTTGCGTAATTATAATCATCTTCAATTAATAAGTGACTCGCCCCAATGAGCCTAACGGAACCTAAAACGTTTGAATGTCCATATTGTATGGTAATTAACGATGTGGATGTTGATATTGACAATGATGTTGGGCAACAACAAATCGTTGATTGCCAAATTTGCTGTTCACCGATAGAGTTATTGATTCAAGATTCAGGCTGGGGTTTAGAAATGATTGCCAAGAGGGATGACGAATAATGCACTTTAATGCTTGCGATATCAGCAACATGGAACAGCGCTATCGTGCTAACTTCATCAACACGTTATCCGGTTTTAAAAGTGCTAACTTAATTGGATCCGTTAATGCTGCTGGGCAACACAACTTAGCGATTGTCAGTTCCGTTTTCCATATTGGCGCACACCCACCTCTAATAGGGATGATAATGCGTCCACATACTGTCCCGCGCGATACGCTTCAAAATATCAAAGACACTGGTGTATATACGATTAATCATGTCCACAGTGATTTTGTAAAGGCCGCCCACCATACTTCAGCTCGTTTCCCTGAAGAGGTCAGTGAATTTGAAGAAGTTGGATTAACTCCTTGGTTCAGTGCAACGCATAAAGCCCCATTTGTACAAGAATCTCGAGTGAAAATCGCCTTAGAAGTCCAAGACATTCAACTTTTAGCGCTGAATCAAACCGAGCTAGTGATTGGCCAAGTGGTTGAAGTCGTTGTCGATGAGCAGAGTATCGCTGAAGACGGATACATCGATCTTGAATCATTAGGAAGTGCCACTATCTCCGGTTTAGATAGTTACCATCAAACACAACGAATTTCCCGATATGGATATGCAAAAGCAGGTGAACCTGTTACAAAGATAAAATAGTGAGAACGCTTATATGAACCCAGCACTGGATCCGAACTTTGACCAATTATTAATTATTTGCGGTATTATTAGTGTCATTGTAATTGCATTTGTTTTGTTCGTGATCAAACTACCAGATGAAGAAATCCGGTATGATGAAAAAGATACAACGTCAAAAAATATATCTAAACCTAATTGCAGTCGTTCACAAAACGAAGATGAAGAGTTTTAATTTAATCCATATAGAATGAGAAACTAAGGAAGCATAATGAAAGATATTAAACGCCGTGACTTTTTAAAATTATCAGGTGGTGCACTAATTGGTATGACACTTGGTTCAGTATCATTACGCGCTGCTGCAGAGGAACTTGATCCTTCAGACCCAACTGCCGCAGCATTAAAATATGCGAAAGTATCACCTGTCGAAGGTGCATACTGTGAAAACTGCATGTTTGTGCAAGGAGAAGACGGCCAAGAACTTCGACCTTGTGCAATTTTCCCAGGCAAACAAGTAGCAGCAAAAGGCTGGTGTTCTGCCTGGGCGAAGAAAGCATAACTACATAAAATATGAGAGTTAATCGTTAGAATAAGAGATGAAACACGCTCTTATTCTAGATCGCTTTTTCATTCAGATAATGTAAGGTCATTAACTGTTCTGTTATCCAAAGACCTAATATATACCTCATCTTTGCCTAGCACATTATGATAAGATTGGTGTGATAATCAATCTATTCAAAGAATAAACATATTTCCTTTAGGTGAACCTATGTCAAACACCCTATACATGCTGATTTTTTTATTGTTTACACTTTCATGCATTGGCAAAGTCTTAGCGACTGAGCAACCTGTTGCTACCGATCCTGAAGCACGTATGAGTATCACTCAACATAGTGCAAAGTTTAATGGTAAAACCGTGAAATACTCGGTCCACGCTGGCGATCATTTTTTATATGATGAGCACCGCACTCCTAAAGCCAACATATACTCAACCGCGTATTTTGCTGATCAACAAACTTCCTCTGAACGTCCAATATTATTTATCTTTAATGGCGGGCCTGGCTCTTCAAGTGTCTGGTTACATATGGGGGTATTTGGCCCTAAACGTGTTGTCTTGCCAAGTAATGCAGAACCTGTCGGTGCGCCGCCTTACGATTTGGCTCATAATCCTCTTAGTTTAATCGACATAGCAGACATGGTATTTATTGACCCTGTAGGTACTGGCTACTCTCACCCTTTAGGCAAATACCAAGGAAAAGACTTTTGGGGCGTCAAAGAAGATGCTGTCGTAATGGCCGATTTTGTCAGGGCGTTTACCCGTCAACATAATTTATTTAATCGACCAAAATATCTCGTGGGTGAAAGTTATGGCACCACTCGCGCTGGCGCAATGGTTAAAGAACTCCAAGAAGGCTGGGGAACATTTGATTTATCAGGCGTGATGCTCATCTCGTCGATTGTAGATTTTCAAACCGGTGATTTTAATGTCGGTAATGATTTACCTTTTATTACGTTTTTACCTACTTATGCCGCCACTGCTTGGTATCACAATGCGATTGATCGCAGCCAGTTTGCTAACCTTGAGGCCTTTCTTCAGGAAGTCCGCGACTTCGCCCTGGGAGAATACGCAACGGTTCTACTTAAAGGTAGCTTGGCTTCTGAGGCTGAACGTGAGTCGGTGTTATTGCAACTTGAGCGTATGACGGGTTTAAGTAAAGCATTTTTAACCCGCGCCAATTTACGGATTAATGAATTTCAATTCATGAAAGAATTAAAGCGTGATGAAGGACTCGCCGTGGGACGTTTAGATAGTCGATACTTAGGTAAAGAGAGTGATTTAAATGCCGAACGTTTTGAGGCTGATCCTTCTGGATACGCTATCGATGGCGCATACACTGCATTAATCAATCATTACATGCGCACCGAACTAAACGTTAAGCGTAATGCTCAATATCATATTTTAAGTGGTCAGGTCTTCAGTAACTGGAATTGGTTGTATGAGCGCAGTGCCCGCAGCCAAGGATTTTTAAATGTGACGCCTTTTATCGCTAAAGCGATGCGTCAAAACAAAGATTTTCGTGTCTTTGTTGGCAATGGTTATTATGACCTTGCGACTCCATTTTTCGCCACAGAACATTCTATGAACCATAATGGTATAGATCCGTCTCGGGTCACTATGAAATATTATGAAGCCGGTCACATGATGTATATTCATGAGCCTTCTTTAATTGCTATCGTGAACGATATGCGTCAATTTTTACAGGCACAATAACGTGGCATATATCCAACTTAAAATTAATATGATTGCAGAATACGCTGAAGCGCTTGGTGATATGCTATCAGGTAATGGCGCTCAAGCTGTCACATTCTTAGATGCAAAAGACACTCCGATGTATGAACCGAAGCCAGGGGAAGTAATGCTGTGGCCTGACACTCAAGTCATTGGATTATTTGATGCCGCGGATGATATGCAGGGAATTATTGAACGACTGGCACAATCTAAGCTACTTAAAGACGAATTTGTATATGTCCTTGACCCACTCGAAGATAAAGATTGGGAGCGTGAATGGATGGACAATTTCCACGCTATGCGTTTTGGTGAGCGTCTATGGGTATGCCCTTCATGGCGTGAAATTCCCGAACCTGATGCGGTCAATGTGATGCTCGATCCGGGGCTGGCATTTGGTACCGGGACACACGCAACTACAGCGTTATGCTTACGTTGGTTAGATAGTTTGTCCCTTTCAGGAGCAAAAGTACTCGATTTTGGATGTGGTAGCGGGATTTTAGGTATTGCGGCTTTAAAATTAGGTGCTGCGGACATGTTAGGTATTGATATTGATCCACAAGCTTTACAAGCCACTGAAGCGAACGCTCAACGTAATGGTGTCGCAGATAAACTTACCCTTGCATTACCAAAAGATGATCCTCAATACCTGGCTGATATCGTATGTGCCAATATCCTTGCTGCACCACTTCGTGAGCTAAGAGAGGTCATCAGTGGATATTGTAAACAAGGTGGACAAATTATCCTGTCAGGTATATTAGTCGAACAAGCAGCAGAAATCGCCGATCTTTACCGAGCTGACTTTTCCATCAATGACATCGTTGTGGAAGGTGATTGGGCAAGTATTAGCGGCACCAAGCTCTAGTTATTTACTTTCATACATGTCAAGTAAAAAAATTACATTTTGATTAAAAAATAGTCTTTTCAAATAACTCAAAAAGGCGTAATATTGCGCTCCTTTGACGAATTCCAGGTTATTAATTGCACAATATGCGTGTTTTTTATGCATTTTGCGATTATTTTTTTTGGTTAAGTACATGAGGTCGTAGTTGAACTCTCCTATTCAAATTGGTGCTTATTCACTAGAAAATAACTTGATGTTAGCACCTATGGCAGGTGTAACTGATAGGCCTTTTCGTCAAATGTGCAAACAGATGGGCGCAGGTTTAGTGGTTTCAGAGATGCTCTCGAGTAACCCTAAGGTTTGGCATACTGAAAAGTCAAAAATGCGTATGGACCATACTGGGGAACATGGAGTTCGTTCCGTTCAAATAGCGGGCTCTGACCCGAATCTCATGGCTGAGGCTGCACAATTTAATGTCAATAACGGTGCGCAAATCATCGATATCAACATGGGTTGTCCAGCAAAGAAAGTAAATAAAAAAATGGCAGGCTCTGCGTTACTGCAGTATCCAGAAATTGTAGAAGAAATTCTCGATGCTGTTGTTAATAGTGTAGATGTGCCAGTGACACTAAAAATACGAACTGGTTGGGATACGGATAATCGAAACGGTGTGCAAATTGCTAAACTTGCACAACAGTACAATATCCAATCCTTAGCAGTACATGGCCGAACCAAAGCCTGTATGTATAAAGGTAATGCTGAATACGATACGATCCGTGCAATTAAACGTGCGGTGGAAATCCCAGTCATTGCTAATGGTGATATTACGACACCAGAAAAAGCGAAATATGTTTTGCAACACACCAATGCTGACGGATTAATGATAGGTCGTGGAGCCCAAGGAAACCCTTGGATTTTCCGTGAAATTTTACATTATTTAGAGCATGGTGAGCGTTTACCTGAACCAGAGCTAACCGAACAATGCACTGTCATGTTGGAACATGTGTCCAATGTCCACAATTTTTATGGTGGAATTAGTGGTGTAAGAATTGCTCGAAAGCATGTGGGTTGGTATATCGCTAAATATGATCAAGGAAGAAGTTTTCGTGAACACTTCAACGGTATTGATGATGCTGCAGAGCAGCTAGATGCACTAGAAATGTTCTATTCACGACTTCATAAGAAATTAGTTTCTTCAGTCGCTTAATTGTCTAAAATAATAAAGAGCAGTATATATGTTTGATCAAAATGCATCGTCACCGTTTACTACTATAGTTACTACCCCTGCACAAACTACCGCCCAGAAGCCTTTACGCGAGTCAGTAAAACAAGCAGTTAACAAGTATCTTAAGCAGCTAGAAAACACAAATATCGAAACCTTATACGATATGGTGTTAAGCGAAGTGGAAGCACCACTACTTGAAGAAGTGATGACCTACACCCGTGGTAATCAGACTAAAGCAGCGAATATGATGGGTATCAACCGTGGTACTCTTCGCAAAAAATTAAAGCAATACGGCATGGGCTAGTATTGCAAAGGGGATTCCCCTAAGCTAAGAGCACCTTTTGAGGTGCTCTTTTCGTTTTACCTACGCATAGAATTTTTCACTAAGCACACATAAGAAGTATATTATTATGTCTACATCATCTCCTATTCGCCGCGCTTTGTTAAGCGTATCTGATAAAACTGGCATCGTTGAGTTTGCCTCAGCTTTAGTCGCCCAAGACGTAGAATTGTTATCTACGGGTGGCACAGCAAAGCTGCTTGCAGAAGCGGGCTTACCTGTGATTGAAGTGTCTGATTACACGGGACATCCTGAAATTATGGATGGTCGAGTAAAAACCTTACACCCAATGATTCATGGTGGTATTTTAGCTCGCCGTGGTCAAGACGAAGCGGTGATGGCAGATAATAATATCCAAGCTATTGATTTAGTTGTGGTCAACCTATATCCGTTCGCAGCAACCGTAGCCAACCCTGACTGTACTTTACCTGACGCAATTGAAAATATTGATATTGGTGGCCCAACCATGGTCCGTGCAGCAGCTAAAAACCATAACGATGTCACTATTGTGGTGAATGCTTCTGATTATGCTCATGTACTTCAACAAATGTCAGATAATAATGGCGCGGTTGATCACGCGACCCGATTTGACCTGGCGATTAAAGCATTTGAACATACGGCAGAGTATGATGGCATGATTGCTAACTACTTTGGCGCTCGTTTAGACTCTGCAAATTGTGATGATGATTGTGGACATGAGCACAGTGAATTCCCGCGTACTTATAATATCCAAGTAAGCAAAAAACAAGATTTACGCTATGGTGAAAACGCTCATCAATCTGCAGCATTTTATGTTGAAAACGATATCCAAGAAGCATCAGTTGCGACTGCAGAGCAATTACAAGGTAAAGAGTTATCGTTTAACAATATCGCTGATACCGACTCCGCCTTAGAATGTGTTAAAGAATTTGCTGAGCCAGCTTGTGTTATAGTGAAACATGCTAATCCATGTGGTGTAGCATTAGGCGACGATATTTTAGCCGCTTATAACCGTGCTTATCAGACTGACCCAACATCGGCTTTTGGTGGTATCATCGCATTTAACCGTGAACTTGATGCGAACACCGCTCAAGCAATTATCGATCGTCAGTTTGTAGAAGTTATCATCGCTCCCACTGTCAGCAAAGAAGCACAAACAGTACTAAGTGCTAAACAGAACGTACGCGTATTAGCCTGTGGTGATTGGCAAGGCCAGCTTACTGATGGGTTCGATTTCAAACGCGTCAATGGTGGATTATTGATCCAAGAGCGTGATTTTGGCATGGTTGAATTAGATGATTTAACTGTCGTCACTAAAGTCAAGCCAACTGAAGCTCAGTTACAAGATCTATTATTTACGTGGAAAGTGGCTAAATATGTTAAATCTAATGCGATTGTTTACTGCAAAGACGGTATGACGATTGGTGTGGGTGCCGGTCAAATGAGCCGTGTCTATTCTGCAAAAATTGCGGGTATTAAAGCCGCAGATGAAGGTCTTGTGGTTGAGGGCAGTGTCATGGCATCAGATGCGTTCTTCCCATTTAGAGATGGAATTGACGCAGCCGCTGCTGCAGGTATTAGTGCGGTCATTCAGCCAGGCGGTTCGATGCGAGATGATGAAGTCATCGCTGCTGCTGATGAAGCGGGCATTGCTATGGTATTTACTGGCATGCGCCATTTCCGCCACTAAACCAACGAATATTAAGGAATTATTATGCAAGTATTAGTTATAGGTAGCGGGGGTCGCGAACATGCACTGGCATGGAAAGCGGCTCAATGTGCAGATGTGACAAAGGTATTTGTTGCACCGGGTAACGCAGGTACTGCTACTGAAGCAAATTTAGAAAATGTTGATATTAGTGTTGGTGACATTGCAGGATTGGTGGCATTTGCACAAAACAATGCCATTGAATTGACGATTGTTGGACCTGAACAACCCCTTGTGGATGGTGTGGTAGATGCATTCAACGCGGCTGGATTAGCTTGCTTTGGTCCTACTGCAGCAGCGGCTCAGTTAGAAGGTTCAAAGGCTTTTACTAAAGATTTTTTAGCGCGTCATAACATCCCTACTGGCGCATATCAAAACTTCACTGAAATCGAACCTGCCATCGCTTATGTACGTGAAAAAGGGGCCCCCATCGTAGTCAAAGCTGACGGTTTAGCCGCTGGTAAGGGTGTAATTGTCGCCATGACTTTAGTTGAAGCTGAAGATGCGATCAAAGATATGCTCGCGGGTAATGCCTTTGGTGAAGCAGGTAGTCGTGTCGTGATTGAAGAATTTTTAGATGGTGAAGAAGCTAGCTTTATCGTCATGGTAGACGGTAAAAATATTGCGTCTTTTGCCACTTCTCAAGATCACAAACGTGTCGGTGATGGTGATACTGGCCTTAACACAGGTGGAATGGGCGCATATTCGCCAGCCCCCGTTGTTACTCCAGAAATTCATGATCGTATCATGCAAGAAGTCATTGAACCGACCGTAGCAGGTATGGCTTCTGAAGGTAACGATTATACTGGATTTCTATATGCCGGATTAATGATTACTGCAGATGGCACACCAAAAGTGATTGAGTACAATTGTCGTTTTGGCGATCCAGAAACACAGCCGATCATGATGCGTTTGCAATCTGATCTCGTCGCACTATGCTTAAAAGCAACACAAGGCGAATTAGCTGATACCGTTATTGAATTTGATTCACGTCCTGCAGTCGGTGTCGTATTAGCTGCTGGCGGATATCCTGGCAGTTATGCAAAAGGCATTGAAATTTCAGGTCTTGGCACAGGTGAATCTGATGATGCTAAGGTGTTTCATGCAGGTACAGCATCTCATAATGGTTCAGTCGTCACTGCCGGTGGACGTGTCTTATGTGCAACTGCATTAGGTGAGTCAGTCACGCAAGCACAACAATCGGCTTATCAACTTGCCAAAACAATCTCATGGGATGGTATGTTCCATCGCAATGATATTGCATATCGTGCAATTGCCCGAGAAAATAACTAGGAAGGTAATTATGTCAGCGAAACACCCTATTATTGCTATTACGGGTTCATCTGGTGCTGGGACAACCACCACTACCAATGCTATTCGTCATATTTTTCGCAATTTAAGTGTCAACGCTGCTGTAGTCAGCGGTGATAGTTTTCACCGCTATACCCGACCTGAAATGGAACTAGAAATCCGTAAAGCCCAAGACCAAGGTAAGCATATTAGTTATTTTGGCCCTATTGCTAATGATTTCGAGCTACTTGAAAATCTCTTTACTCAATATGCCAACGATGGCTCTGGGCAATACCGTCAGTATTTACATACTTTTGATGAAGCCGTTCCTTTTAATCAAATGCCTGGTACATTTACACCATGGCAAGACCTACCAACAAATACTGATTTATTGTTTTATGAAGGTTTACATGGAGGGATCGCGACGGAAGATCACAACGTCGCTAAGCATGTCGATTTACTCGTGGGCATGGTACCGATAGTTAATTTAGAGTGGATTCAAAAAATTGTGCGTGACACCACTGATCGAGGCCATAGCCGCGAAGCGGTAATGAGTAGCATTGTTAGATCATTGGATGATTACTTCCAATATATCACCCCACAATTTTCACAAACACATGTTAACTTCCAACGCGTACCAACGGTCGATACCTCTAATCCCTTTAGTGCTAGAGAGATCCCAAGCCAAGATGAAAGCTTTGTCGTTGTGCGTTTCCGCCAAGAAATGACCAATGTTGACTACCCTTACCTCCTTAAAATGATTGATGGTTCGTTTATGTCGCGCATGAACACTATCGTCGTTCCGGGTGGCAAAATGGGATTAGCAATGGAATTGATATTAACCCCATTAATTGAAGACATTTTAGAAGCTAAACGTCGTTCAAGAATCCAAATGGATTGGGTCCAAGATCAATAACATTTGAGATTATTTCTTAGACAAACTTTGTAACATCATCCAAGTATAGATTTACATAAAATCATTTGGCTTTTTAATCACTTACATTATAGTGTATGAATAAATGATGACGGAGTATGTGTATATGGGTCAGGAAACATCTAAAATTCTAGTAGTCGACGATGACATGCGGTTACGTAGTTTATTGGAACGTTATCTTGTTGAACAAGGTTTCCAAGTTCGTTCTGCAGCAAACGCCGAACAAATGGACCGCTTACTCGAACGCGAAAACTTCCATTTAATTGTCCTTGATCTAATGCTTCCAGGTGAAGATGGGTTGTCAATCTGTCGTCGTTTGCGTCAAAAGGAAAATACAATTCCTATTATTATGTTGACGGCTAAAGGAGATGAAATAGACCGTATCATAGGGCTTGAAATGGGGGCCGATGACTATCTGCCAAAACCATTCAATCCACGTGAATTACTAGCCCGAGCCAAAGCTGTTCTTAGACGAAAATCAGCCGAAGCGCCTGGAGCTCCCTCTCAAGCAGAGCAAATTGTTGAATTTGCGCACTATAAATTAAATTTAGCTACTCGCGAAATGTCAGCAGATGGTAAACCGATGACATTAACCAGCGGCGAGTTTGCAGTACTTAAATCATTAGTGACACACCCCCGTGAACCGTTATCACGGGACAAACTAATGAATCTTGCTCGCGGTCGTGATTACGGAGCCTTAGAGCGAAGCATCGATGTTCAGGTATCACGTCTGCGTCGAATGCTAGAACAAGATCCTACTAATCCACGTTATATTCAAACTGTCTGGGGATTAGGCTACGTCTTTGTTCCAGATGGTTCAGATGTAAGCTAGTACTAGCAAACTATGAGATTATTTCCGCAAAGTGCCTTTGGCCAAACGGTATTATTGGTAGGTGTACTGCTATTAATAAACCAAGTGGTATCTTATTTATCGGTGACTTATTATTTTATTCAGCCTAGTTATCAACAAATTAATTCCTTAGTCGCCACCCAAGTTGACACCATTTTTGACCAAGATATCGTAACAGTCCCCAAACGCCGAGCACGCTTTACGCAGCGAACTGGCATTGAATTTTACAGTAATAGTGAAGCTGTTTTAAAAGGATTAAATAACGCGACCTACTACCGGTTTATGTCCAATCAAATTGCAGAAGAACTTGGTGGAAAGACAGACGTTCGTTTGAGCACTCACATACCTTATCGCATTTGGATAAATCCACCCCAAAATCCTGAAATATGGATCGTTATACCTATGCCCGGAGTAGGTGAAACTAACTTTTCACCTTTAACCGTCATTCTGTTAGTGATCGGTATATTAAGCGTGATTGGTGGTTATATCTTTGTCCTAAGAATGACACGACCTTTACGAGCCTTACAAATTGCAGCCAAAGAAGTAGGACAAGGTGAGTTCCCTGAACCCATCGAACCCTCTGGCGCGAGTGAGATGAAAGCAGTGACGCAAGCATTTAATCAAATGTCTAGTAGTATCAAGCGCTTAGAGCAAGATAGAAATCTTATGACAGCGGGTATATCGCATGATTTACGCACTCCACTCACCCGTATACGCTTAGCAACTGAAATGATTGATGAGCAGCATGAATGGGTCAAAGAGGGAATTGTCCAAGATATTGAAGATATGAACGATATTATCGATCAATTTATTAATTACGCTCGACAAGATCGAGAAGAACAGCGCGAAACAGTGAATCTCAATACAATTATTGAAGAAGTTGTTCAAGCTCGACATTTTGATGATCACCATACCATTGCACAGCGACTAAACCCTCTTCCCGAGATCAGTTTACGGCGTGTTGCTATCAAACGGGTGTTGGATAATTTAATTGAGAATGCCTTCCGCTATGGATCTGATCATTTGGAAATATATACTGGATTCTCCGCTAAGGAAAAACGCATTATTTGCCATATTCGTGATTTTGGTACAGGGATCCCTGAAGAGCAACTACCTAACTTACTCCAACCCTTTACCCAAGGGGACCGTGCTCGAGGGAGTTCAGGTTCAGGCTTAGGGCTTGCCATTATTAAACGCATAATCGATATGCATCATGGCGAAGTAGCCTTTACAAATCACCCTGAAGGAGGACTGTTAGTGGTATTTAAATTACCACTAACCGATTCTATTACCTAAGTTTGGCTATCCATTAATACATTATTCGCTTATTGGGCTGTTTTACTCGCATCAGGATCAAATCCTGAATGAATCGTTTCCACATCCATAGCATCAAACACATAATCGGTATGACAGAATTGGCAATTCATCTTGATAGCACCTTCTTCAGCAATGATACTAAGAAGTTCTTCTTTCGCTATATTTTGTAATGCGCCAATAGTGCTCTCGCGTGAACAATGACATTCAAATTTGACATCAGCAGGCGTAAATACTTCGACTTCTTCTTGGTGATATAAGCGATACATTACATCATTCGCTTCGAGTGAAAATAACTCTTCGGCTTTTAACGTATCAGTTAACGCCGCAATATGACCAAACTCGGTTGATTCAGCAACGTTTGTCGCTTCACTTGAAGTCGGTAAGACTTGCAATAAAGTACCGCCTGCCATTGGCTTCTCGCCCTGTTGAGCAAATAAACGCACTTGTGTCATAAGCTGCTCTGATTGCAGGAAATATTCTTCAATACAAGCCGCTAAGCTATCTTGATCCAATCCAACAATTCCTTGATAACGCTCACCATCTTTCGGGGTGATAGTGATCACTAGATAACCTTTGCTAAATAGCGCACTAAATGACTCCGGTAATTCAGTTAACGTCTCGTCCCAACGCGCTACACCGCGAAGTTTCAAATCATGGGTACCATTGACGACAGCATACTTAACAATGCCCTCGGATTGGATTTGCAAACCAATCTCACCTTCAAACTTTAACGTTGCATTAAGTAACGCAGTGGCTGCCATTAGCTCGCCTAATAACGTTTGAATGACAGGAGGGTAAGCATAGGAATCCAAAATATGCTGATAAGTAGATTTTAACTGAACCAACTCTCCACGCACGTTGGCTTGGTTAAATAAAAATCGTTGGAGTTGATCAACACTGGCAATCTCAGACATAACAGGTTCTCTTAAATTAGTTACACCCTATATAAGGGCATTATTGGTGTTTTAAATGAATTATTTGTCGGCGCTGTTTTTTATCGGGTTTGCTGTCAGGCTTTGGACTATGAAAAGCCGATAATTTTCGTGCCTCAGCATTGCGCTCACGCTTTTCAATACTCTCAAGTGTCTCTTCATACATTCCTAAAACTAAGGCTGCCGAACGTCGTTTATCGAATATTTCACGGATAACCAGTTCTTTTGTATCAAATCCCGCAGGTACTTTTAACGTCGCGTTTAACTCTACAATTTTACTTGGCTTGGTTCGCTGTCCATTATAATGGATTTTACCTGCCTGCACAGCTTCACGTGCATTTGCACGCGTTTTAAATAACCTTGCAGCCCATAGCCATTTATCAATTCGGACATTTTCCATTCATTACTACACTTACTGATATATTAAGTTATAAAAAATTAATGTGGACACTGTATATTTTACCCTATTCAGCGTATATTCATACATTCGGAAAGATACTATCATTTCAAAACTGCAGTTTACATTTTACAATAAGAATAATGACGACACATCAACTTAATTTTCAAGCATTCTTAAACGTGCTTAACCAACCAAAAAACAAGGTATTATTGAAGACCTTGGCGTTGATGCTATTGTTCATTTATATCATATTTGCATTAGCGAATATGGTTTGGCAAATTGCTCCCTCTCCAGCATCACCGACAATTCCTCTTCAAGTAACGCAAAAACAAGGTGGCACTCCTGTTCAGACCAACAGCATTAACGATTTGATCGCGTTGAACATTTTTGGTGAAGCTGACAAAATAACTGCGCAACCGATATCAACGGTGACCGATGCGCCCGAAACTAAACTCAATTTGGTACTCACCGGTGTTGTCGCATCTACCACTGAAGACGATGGGGCAGCGATTATCGCCAACCGCAACAAACAAAACACCTACGGTATTGGCGACAAAATCGAAGGGACACAAGCAACCCTTAATCGGGTTTTTGCCGACCGCGTTATTATTAGTAATCGTGGAACGAAAGAAACGTTAATGCTCGATGGTATCGATTTTAGCAAAATGTCATCATCATCGAGCTCGGTAAATGACACCGTATTTTTCCCTGCCAATACCAGTATACCTAAAAGCGTAGTCAAACAAGTTGAAGGTCCCAGTGCAGATAGCATTGCGCAATTACGGGCGGCACCAGAAAAATTCATTGATTTCATCAAAGTTGCTCCTGTAAGAGAGGACGATGAACTACGAGGCTATCGCGTTAGCCCTGGCAAAGAAACAGCCTTATTTAACGATTCAGGATTAAAAGCCGGTGATATCATTACGTATATTAACGGTTTAGATTTAACGCAGCCGCGCGAAGCGGTGCAAGCCATGCAAGCCTTACGAGAAGCAGATAGCTTAGAGTTAACATTGCTACGCAACGATCAACCCATGACGTTATCACTCTCGTTACCATAACGATGACGTCTTTAGGTGAACACATCACAAGGTATTATGTTTATGTTGTCTAATTTGGTTTCACATTGTAAAACTGTCTCTATTGCAAGCGTACTTTCGTTTGCTATTTTTGCTGCGGTAATCCCAGTATCGACAACATCCTTTGTTGTCCAGGCAGCTCAATATTCCCCTAATTTTAAAAATACCGATATCAATGAATTCATTGCAATTGTCGGTAAAAATTTACAACGCACCATTATTGTTGATCCCAATGTCCGCGGAAAAATCTCGGTGCGTAGTTATGATTTACTCGATGAAGAACAGTATTACCAGTTCTTTTTAAACGTACTCCAAGTCTATGACTTTGCGGTAGTTGAAATGCCTAATGGTATCCTTAAAGTGATCCGTTCCAAGGATGCCAAAAGCTCAAACCTACCAGTCGTCGAAGGTAACATCCCTAATGGCGATGAAATGATTACCCGTGTCATCCCTGTGTATAACGTTCCCGTTCGCGAGTTAACACCTTTACTGCGCCAGCTTAATGACAGTGCTGGTGGTGGTAACGTCGTCAGCCATGACGCATCAAACGTCATGATGTTGACCGGTCGTGCTGCCGTCATAAATCGTCTAGTTGAAATCATAGAACGTGTCGATAGAGCCGGTGACGAAGAAGTAGAAATCGTGAAACTTAAGTACGCATCTGCATCGGAAATGGTACGTATCATTGAAAGTATCAATAAATCTCAAGGCAAGGCTGCACAAACTAGTGCCAAATCTGAGCCTCGCGTAGTTGCTGATGATCGAACTAATTCCGTGATAGTCAGTGGTGATGTCAAAGCACGTCAACGCTTAATTAATCTTATCACCCGCATGGATCAAGAACTCGAAACTAGCGGAAATACTCGTGTTATCTTCTTAAATTACGCCAAAGCGGATGATTTGGTCAAAGTCCTAAAAGGGGTCTCTGAGAGTATCCAAGCTGAAGAAAAAGGGACATCTAGTAATTCACGCTCAAAAAATGCAAACACTCGCGATGTCAGCATTGATGCGCATGAAGATTCAAATTCTCTCGTCATCACTGCTGAACCAGACATGATGCGTTCACTTGAGGAAGTTATTCGTCAACTCGATGTCCGCCGTGCTCAAGTACAAGTAGAAGCCATTATCGTTGAAGTCTTTGAAGGTGATGGCACCACATTAGGGGTACAACTTGTCTCTGAAGAAGGTGGTGGCACTCAGTTTACCAATGGCGTTGCCGGGGTCGGCTCTTTAGGGGTAGCTCTGCGTCAAGCAGAAGATCGTGAAGTAAACCGCTCAACTACTGCGCAAGATGGCTCTGCGGTGCAAGCGATAGATACGATTGAAGGTGATTTTACCGCATTGGCAAATATCCTTGGCGGCGCTAACGGCATGATTGCAGGTATTATTGAAAATGGTTGGGGTGCCGTTGTCCAAGCAGTATCCACCGACACTAACTCCAATATCTTAGCAACTCCACATTTAACCACGATGGATAATGAAGAAGCCTTTTTCATTGTGGGCCAAGAAGTCCCTATTATTACGGGTACTAGCACCGGCTCAAATAATTCGAATCCTTTCCAAACAGTCGACCGCCAAGAAGTGGGCATCAAACTTAAGGTCACGCCGCAAATCAATGAAGGAGATGCGGTACAATTATTGATCGAACAAGAAGTCTCTAGCGTGTCAGGTGCAACTTCTGTCGATATTTCAATTAATAAACGTGAAATTAAAACCACTGTCATTGTTGATGACGGCGGTACTATCGTTCTCGGCGGCTTGATTGATGAAGATGTCCAAGAAAGTGTCTCAAAAGTCCCATTACTCGGGGACATTCCGTTTGTCGGTCACTTATTCAAAACCACGACGTCCAGTAAACGCAAACGAAACTTAATGGTCTTTTTGCGCCCAACGATTGTGCGTGATGGCGTGACCATGAACGAAATTTCTCATCGTAAATATAACTTTATCCGAGCTGAACAGCTCAAGCGTCAAGCTGATGGAATCCCTTTAATGCCTAATTCAAAAGGGCCAAGTTTGCCAGAGTGGAACGATGCGCTCACTTTACCACCATCATTTGAAGATTATTTGATGGAAAAAGATAAGCAAACGAAAGAGAATAACTAAGGCGGCTGCATATGGACATTTCATTTAGCTTTGCCAAACGTCATCAGGTGTTGCTCGATCCGGTAGCTCCTACTGTTTTTTATACCGCGGATACAGACTTAACTGTATTTGCTGAAATTCGTCGTGTATTTGGGCAAGGCTTTAATTTAGAACAAGTTGCCAGCGATAAATTTGAGACTCTGCTGACCACTTTTTACCAGCGTGATTCATCTGAAGCTAAACAGCTAATGGAAGACCTAGGTAATGAAAGTGACCTATTTGCTCTTGCAGAAGATCTTCCCGATACCGAAGACTTACTCGATAGTGAAGATGATGCCCCTATCATTAAACTGATTAACGCAATGCTAGGCGAAGCGATTAAAGAGGGTGCTTCAGACATACATATCGAAACGTTTGAAAATCAGCTTGTTGTGCGCTTCAGAGTCGATGGCGTACTAAGAGAAATTTTAAAACCGAATCGTAAAATGTCTTCAATGCTTGTGTCCAGAATCAAGGTCATGGCAAAACTTGATATTGCTGAAAAACGTGTCCCACAAGATGGCCGCATTTCATTAAAAATTGCAGGCCGCGCAGTTGATGTCAGGGTGTCCACCATGCCTTCTAGTCATGGCGAGCGTGTGGTATTACGTTTATTAGATAAAAACAATGCTCGTTTAAATCTTGAAGATTTAGGCATGACGGAAGCTAACCGTGATGTTTTCTCCGAGCTTATCCGTAAACCCCATGGCATTATACTTGTCACAGGTCCTACCGGCTCGGGTAAATCCACCACCTTATATGCTGGGTTAACGGAGATTAACTCCAAAGACCGGAATATTTTGACCGTCGAAGATCCCATTGAATTTGATTTACAAGGCATTGGACAAACTCAAGTTAATACACGAGTCGATATGACCTTTGCTCGCGGTTTACGCGCAATTTTACGTCAAGATCCTGATGTGGTCATGATTGGTGAGATACGTGACTTAGAAACTGCACAAATCGCCGTTCAAGCGAGTTTGACTGGTCACTTAGTCTTATCGACTTTGCACACCAATACTGCTGCCGGCGCCATTACTCGTCTTGAAGACATGGGAATTGAGTCATTTCTTCTCTCATCAAGTTTACTCGCGGTACTATCGCAACGTTTAGTACGTACCTTATGTAACGACTGTAAACAGCCTCATGAAGCAACGACTACAGAATGTGAAGTATTAGGTATTAGCGCTCCGCGCACCATTTACTCGCCGGGTGATTGTGTATCATGTAATCACACTGGATATCGTGGTCGTACTGGTATTCATGAATTGCTTAAAGTAGATGATTCAGTGCGAGAGATCATGCATAGTGGTAAAGGCGAACAAGCTATCGAAAAGCATATCCGCGCACATACACCGAGTATACGTGGTGATGGTATCGATAAAGTTTTGAGCGGCGAGACTTCTTTAGAAGAAGTCCTGCGCGTGACGCGTGAGGAATAAGCGATAATGGCCGCGTTTGCATTTGAAGCAGTCAATGCCAAAGGCAAGACCCAAAAAGGGGTACTTGAAGGCGATAATGCGCGTCAAATTCGCCAACAACTGCGGGAACAAAAACTCATCCCAGTGACTGTCGAACAAGTTAAAGAACAAGCAAAGAAAAGCTCAACCTCCTTTGAATTTACTTTCTTCAAGCCACGTATCTCTGCTAGCGAACTTTCCTTACTCACGCGTCAATTAGCGACCTTAGTAGAAGCTTCATTACCAATCGAAGAAGCGTTACTTGCAGTTGCTGAACAAAGCGAAAAACCGCGCCAAAAAAACATGATGATGGCAGTACGTTCAAAAGTCGTAGAAGGGTTTGGTCTAGCCGAAGCACTCGGAGATTTTCCAAGTGTATTTGATACGTTATTTATCGCAATGGTCGCGGCAGGTGAAAAATCGGGTCATCTAGATATCGTCTTAAACCGATTAGCAGACTACACCGAAAATCGAGAAAAAACGCGTAGCCAAGTGGTTCAAGCGATGATTTATCCTGCACTCATGATGTTTTTTGCTGTAGCGATTACCGTATTATTACTCACTGTGGTCGTCCCTAAAATCGTAACCCAATTTCAGCACATGGGCCAAGGTTTACCCCCGATTACTCAGCTAGTTATGGATATCTCAACTTTCCTGCAAGCCTCTTGGATGTGGGTGGTGGGCTTATTAATCCTTGGTGTGATTGTTGCGCAACGTGCACTTGCTGTACCGGCTATGCAACTGCGCTTTCACAAATGGCTCTTAGGAGTCCCTTTGTTAGGTAAAGTGAACCGCGGTTTAAATACGGCTCGGTTTGCCCGCACACTATCGATTTTGACTGCCAGTGCGGTACCTTTATTAGAAGCAATGAAAATTGCTAGCGATGTATTACTTAACCGTCATATCAAAGCCCAAGTCGCTGAATCAGCGGTTATGGTCAAAGAAGGCGCAAGCCTCAGGGCGGCACTAGATAAAACAAAAATGTTCCCACCCATGATGATGCACATGATTGCATCCGGTGAACGCTCTGGTGAATTACAACAAATGTTAGCACGGGCAGCCGATAATCAAGACCGTGAATTTGAATCTTTGGTCAGCGTGTCACTCAAAGTATTTGAGCCATTGTTGATCGTTTCCATGGCCGGCATAGTGCTGTTTATTGTACTGGCTATCCTCCAACCTATAATTGCACTTAATAGTATGGTGAATATGTAATGAAAAAGTCAGCGGGTTTTACCCTTATCGAAGTAATGGTCGTATTAGTGATCATCGGGATCATGGCCTCAATGGTTGTGCCTCAGATCCTTGGTAATCAAGAAGAAGCTCAGCTCAAAAAGGCCGCTATAGATATCCAAACTTTGGAAGGTGCGATGCAAATGTATAAGCTCAATAACAATCGCTTCCCTACTACTGAACAAGGTCTAGAAGCTTTAGTCACCGAGCCTACTGTTGATCCTATTCCACGTGCATATCGCGAAGGTGGCTACATTCAACGCCTACCAACCGACCCTTGGGGTAATGATTACCAACTCATCTCTCCAGGAGAAGTCAGTGCGGTCGATATCTTTTCTAATGGTCCTGATATGGAACCCGGTACAGATGATGACATCGGTACCTGGAACCTGAATGACTACTTAAATTAAACTGATTTAATTTAGCCCATGCCATCACGCCAACGTTCATCCGGATTCACGCTGATCGAAATTATGTTAGTGCTGGTGATTATGGGTTTAGTGGCTGGCTATGTCGTGGTGAATGCCTTCGGTAATGACCCTCAAGATAAGCTTAAAAGTGAAGCTCAACGCTTTCATGCGGTGGCAACATTAGCCTCTGATTTCGCTGTCTTAAACCAAATGGAATTTGGACTGGTGATTGATGATAAACGCAATTCTTATAAGTTCGTATTCTTAGACGACAATGATGAATGGGTAGATGTGCCTGAAAATCAAGCTTTTGTAGAGCGTGAGCTACCGGAAGAAATGGTGATGACATTAGTACTCGATGGTTTTGAGTGGGCATCTGAGGAATCGCTTTTTTCCAGTGGTTCATTGTTCGATGAACAACTGTCGGTCGCCAATGACAGCGTACAAATTGGCAATGAAGAAGATATTCCACCGCCTCCCCCTCAAGTAATGTTCCTTTCTAGCGGTGATTTAACCGAATTTACCTTACAGTTTGCGTTTTTTGATCCTGTCATCTCTGATGCTCAGTTTACTGTGAGTTCTAAAGGATACTTACCGTTAATCAATGACATTGCGCTGTTGGAAGATGCATCATGAGTATTGTGTCAATTAGGCGTCAACATGGTATGACGTTAATCGAAGTCATGGTCGCCTTACTAATTTTCGGTTTAACCGGTACGGCTGTCATGAAAGCAGCAACCGAAAACCTATCTAGTGTTAATCAACTACAAGACATTACATTTGCGACCTTTGTTGCGAATAACCGCCTTGCTCAATTGCACCTCGAACAAGAGTGGCCCATCCGTAATAATCAAAAAGGTGACATGGAAATGGCAGAAGTGACTTGGTATTGGCAACAAACCGTCACTAAAACCCAAGAAGACGACTTAGTACAAGTGCGTATTAGTGTCGCAGTCGATGCCGAATATCAGCAAATGGTGACAGATGTCGTCAGCTTTTTTGGTAAACCTTCGACCTCAGGAGGTCGTTAATGCGCGCGCCAACCTCCGCACATGGATTTACCCTAATCGAGATCTTAGTAGCAATCTTGATATTCTCCTTAATCGCTTCAGCATCGACTGCGGTGCTCAATAATGTTATCCAAGCTTCAGAGCAGTCCACTGCGAGTATTGAGCGTTTACAAATGTTGCAACGGGCTATGACTACTATGGAACGAGACTTACTTCAAGCAGTCAATCGTCCACCTCGAATAGATGGCGTAGAAGAAAATACTATTGTTTTTCGTGGTGGTGCAGGCGAAATGGACAGTACCCATGATGGTGTTAGTTTTGTCCGTAATGGCTGGCATAATCCCATGTGGCGTCTGCCTCGTTCAAACATGCAAGGGGTAGCGTATCGACTCAATGATGAGCAAGTGTTAGAGCGTTTGCATACCACCTTTGTAGATAATGATTCAGGTGTGGAACCTAAAATTAGGGCGTTATTGACCGGTGTTACTGATTTAAATATCGAATTTATGCGCTCTAAAGATTCTCGTAATGAACTTTCATGGGATGAAACCTATACCAACAGTAGCGTACCTAAAGGTGTCGCAGTAGAGATCACCACCGAGGATTTTGGCCTGATCCGACGCGAATTTGCACTATTAGATCCGCCAGTCATTGTCTCTACAACTAACACCGCCACCGGCTCAGATAATGATTCTCCTCGTCAAAACAGCCCTACCGCTAATCAAGGAGGCACAGAATGAACGCGCCTCGTCAACAACAACGCGGCATGGCATTGTTAATTGTGCTGTTTATCGTGGCATTAGTCAGTGTACTTGCTACTGAGATGGGCTCACGTTTGCAACTTCAAGTTCAACGTGTCGCGAATATCAAAGATAATAACCAAGCTTATTGGTATAGTATTGGAGCAGAAGCCTTTGCAATGCTATCCATAAAAGATTTATATGAGTTAGATGACGGCATGATCCATGCGAATCAACCATGGGCAGTGCCTTTAGTCTATCCTATTGAAAATGGGCAAATTACCGCGACTATTGCTGATGCTCAAGCTTGCTTTAATATTAATGCATTATCTAAAAAACCGGATAGTAATAATGAGCTCGGCGCTGACCGTCCCTCATTAGAAATGGATGCGTTCAATGCGTTAATCCGTGAACTTACTAATGGGGATACTTATGCAGCAGATGTATTCATGGATTCCATTGTGGATTATTTGGATGAAGATACCATTGCCCGCACGAACGGGGCGGAAGACAATACCTACTTAGGCAAATCTCATCCATATCTAAGCGCGAATACCTTACTAAGTGAAGTCTCTGAACTGCGCCTGATCAATGGCGTCAATATCGAGTGGTTTGAAGCATTATTAGAATATGTCTGCGTACTGCCAAATAATCCTAATCTGTTAGTCAATGTAAATTCACTCACCACTGATGATGCGATTTTGCTTGCAGCATTAACGGGTTTATCGACATCAGATGCGCAGTCATTGATCGAATCACGGCCAGAAAATGGCTATGAGAATCCAGCCGATTTTTTTGGTGAATCCGAGATGACAGGGTTATCATTACCCAAATCACAAATGGCATGGTTTGATACCACGACAGAGTATTTTACCTTAACCACAATAACTCAGTATAATAATACTCAATTCGCTTTGACTAGCTTGTTACATGTTGCAAAACAAGAAGATGTCAGTGTATTACAACGTACTTTTGGGAGACGGTAGCACGTGGAAAAACTCATACTTCGCTTAGGCGCAGATGCTCAAACGCCAATTGATTGGGCGATTTGGCAGACCACAGAACGTACGATTCTAGCATCTGGGGTGTTACCTGATGCTGATGCCTTAGCCTCTTTACAAGAACGTGCTGCTGGTCGTCCTGTAACGGTACTAGTACCCTCTACTGAGGTCCTGTTAAAGCGTGTTGACCTACCACCAGGCGCATCTCGCAAAGTCATTCAGTCAATTGGTTTTATGCTCGAAGATGATGTAGCAACCGATATTGATGAACAGTTTATTGCACTTGGCCCTAAGCAAGGCGATCAACAAGCTGTAGCGATTGTTGCGCATCATACCATGAGGCAATGGCTTGATTGGCTTACCACCGCGAATTTACATTGCGATATCATGTTACCGGATGTACTTGCATTACCTCTTGCACCGGTCACTGCTGTGGAAGAAGACCTAGAACCCGCTGCAACAGCTAGTATCATAACCATTCGTGATCAGGTTCTCCTTCGTGATAGTGCATGGTCAGGGTTTTGTGGAGAAAGCGATTGGGTAATACCGGTTGTATCTTCATATTTTAACGCTCAGTCAGGGCCTATTTCACTCACGCAATACACCACTGATGATGCATTTAGCAGTCATCAAAAAGTACAAACGGTCACCGCCGAACTTGAACTTCCTATGCATGTATTGGCTGATGGAATAGCCACTCACAGTTTTAATTTTAATTTGTGCCAAGGCCAATACCAACAACGCAAACGTAGCTCTGGTCAGTGGCAATATTGGCGCAGTGTAGCCGCAGTGGCTGTGATCGCTTTGACATTAGGTCTCATCGATAAAGGCTTAACGATTTCACAATTAGCGGCTCAAAATGAAACACTAAGTAACCAAATCAAAGCCGATATCCAGTCAGGATTCCCTAATATTGGCACCTATCGGGATGCGCGCAGAGCCATCACACAATATGTAAAACGTATAGATAATATGGGCAGCGGATCATCAGCTGTCGATATGCTAGCTAATTTAACGAGTGCATTTGCCAATTCCGAAATTAAAGCTCAGTCACTGAAATTCAATGATGACCGCAGTGAATTAAGGATACAAGCGCAAGCCAAAGCATTCTCTGATTTGGAAACCTTCAAACAACAAGCCCAAGCGGCAGGTTACACCGTCGAAGACGGCGCGATTAATAATCGTAATAATCTGGTCATTGGCACATTGACCATTAAAGGATAATCGCAATGAATAAACAAGCACTTAGCGATTGGTTTTCTCAGCTTGCCCCTCGTGAGCAAGCATTGTTAAAAGTAGGCAGTGTCATTCTTATTATAGCGGGGTTTTATGGGCTTGTTTGGGCGCCTATGAATGCCAGTATAGAACGTGAAACTAAGTTACTTGCTCAACAACAAGCTCTTTCTACCTGGGTCGTGCAACAACAAGCGAAAGTACTACAGTTTCGCCGTCAGGGACCGGGAAAAGCAACCCTAAAAGGTTCACTAGTCCAAGCGGTCAACCAAACCGCTCGCGCCAGTAACATTACCCTCACGCGCATGCAACCCAACAATGACGAAGTGCAAGTATGGATAGATGAAGTAGGTTTTAACCCGCTCATGAAGTGGTTAGGCAGCTTAGACACCACCGGCGTTAGAGTGCTACAAGTCGACATTACTGAGGCTGGTGCGCCGGGTAATGTGAAAGTAAGACGATTACAATTAGGAAAGTCATGAAGTTACGTATTTTATCGATATTCGGATTTTTAGCGGTATTAGCAGTGTTGCTAATAGCGACTATGCCTGCAAAACAGGTTATTTACCGGATTAATTTTCCTTCCGATATGGGATTATATGAAGTCTCAGGGACAATTTGGGAAGGCCGTGCAGCGAGTGCATTGGTGCATAATCAAATCCTAAATAATGTCACCTGGGATTTATCTTTTTGGCGCTTACTCACGGGTCAAGCTCATCTTACTATTACCACCAACAAACGTAATCCTGTTGGGTTAAATGGAACTGTCACTCTTGGATTAGTATCACGTCAACTCGAAATATATGATCTAGCAATACGTCTTCCTGCGGAAGTCATTTTCGCTCAAATTCCACTCCCAGTACCCGTTATTGGTAAAGGGACAGTAACTATTGACATTGACTCCGGCAGTTTTGACCTCACACAACCTATTCCAATTTGTTTAGACTTAGACGCACAAGGTGCATGGAATAATGCCGGAGTACTAGCCTCAAACGGAATGGTCAATTTAGATCAATTTGATGCTACTGTTAAATGCACTAACGAACAATATCGCGTTGTTGTAAATGAACCTAATGGCTTAGGTTTGTCCTTTGTTGCCACTGGTAATAATCCGCAAAATTTATCGGTGAATGGGAAATTTAAACTGCCTGCGTCATTACCTGAAGATATGCAACGCGTCGGTGAGTTTTTAGGTCAACCTGATGCAACAGGGTATACGAATTTTACTTGGTAAGTATTAACATTAGACTCTAATATCAGCAAAATTTACAAAAAGTGTGTAAATTTTGCACTGATAATTTGCTAAATCACCATTTATCTACAACACTTATTTTTTAATATGTAAAAAGTAACGTTATGGATATTGTAACAAGTAAACCCCAAATTGTTTTAAATAAGCCAGAAGCCTCTTTATATCGCGTATTAATTGTAGATGATTCAAACATTGAACTTGAAAATATGATGAATGGTTTGTCAGACAATTTCTCAGTGTCCATAGCATCAGATGCCAATGAAGCCTTGCGGATCGCACACCAATCACCACAACCTGATTTAATTTTACTTGATATCGTCATGCCTGAAATAGATGGATATTCACTCTGTTCAACGCTTAAGAATGATTACGATACTCAGAATATACCCATTATTTTTGTCACTAGTTCGAACGATACTTCTAGTATCATCAGGGGCTTTGAGGTAGGTGGTGTGGATTACATGACAAAACCATTAAAATTACCTGAGCTTAACATTCGTATACAAACGCATATTCAACTCAAAAATAAATCAAAACAACTAGAGTCCTTAGCTTATTTAGATCCGTTAACACGCACTGCCAATCGCCGAAAGTATAACGAAACATTCCAATATGAATGGTCTCGCTGTATTCGTTATAAGCAGCCAATCGCCATCATTATTGTCGATATTGACTTTTTTAAACAATTTAACGAACACTACGGGCATGCAGAGGGTGACAATTGTTTGACTCAAGTAGCTCAACTACTTAATGGACAATGTAAACGCTCCACTGATTTATTTGCACGTATCGGCGGAGAAGAGTTCATCATGTTAATGCCTAATTGCGATTTAACCGATGCCGTAACAAAAGCAGAAGAGATGCAGACTGGAATTAATCAAGCTAAGATCCGTCATGATGGTATTGGTCATGGCCATTTTCTAACGGTAAGTTTAGGGGTAGCCGCGACTGTGCCACAATACGAACACGAAGCAATATCATTATTTCAAAAGGCTGATGATGCTCTATTTAATGCTAAAGGCAATGGGCGAAATCGTATTACTGTTGACAGATCCGGTGTCATTTCAGACAGCTCTATGCACTCATTGACACAACATTAACCATTTTCGCGAGTAATAAAAGGGACTTCATTACGATAGTCAATAATACTGGGAAATTCTGTTATTCCTCGGTTTGGCTGCTTACTGTCAGGATTTTCAACACATAATAAATGTTTAATTCCAAAGGTTTTAGCGGCATGTAAAATAGGAACGCTATCATCAACAAATAATGTCGCTTGAGGATCAAAGTGTATATCTTTATACAAAGCCTCCCATAAATCCTGAGACTCTTTTGTCACGCCATAATCATGAGTCGAAATCAGGCGCGTAATATGGTTATCCAGCGCTGTTAACTCCACTTTTAATGATAAACCATCACGATGTGCATTCGTCACTAACACCACTTCTTTACCACTATCTCTTAGCGCATCTAAAAATGGGATTGTATCGGGTCGCATTTGAATCAGATGCTGAATTTCACGTTTCGCAGACATAATATCCAGCCCTAATAAATCTTGCCAGTAATCTAAACAATACCACTGTAATGTACCAGCCACTCTCGCTAGTTCCAGATCCATAAATGCTTTAGCTTCAGCAACAGATTGACCATTTTTCGCGGCTATTTTTTGCGGGATAAGCTCTAACCAAAAGTATGAATCAAAGTGCAAATCTAATAATGTACCGTCCATATCAAGCAACACAGTCTCAATCTCGTGCCAAGGCACTAGCGGGTTGGAATACATGAACTTTTCCTTATAAATGGGATTGAAACAGGGTATGATAATTTTACTTTCAGTCATAGTGTAGCGTAATTCATTGATGAGCAAAATAGACCCGAACAAACCTCTACCGACGATCACCGATCGGAGTATTGTTGCCAAAAGTCGATTCTTCAATGTTGAACAAGTCGATTTAACTTTTTCTAACGGAGCGACACGTCAATTTGAACGCATGGCGGGTAAAGGTCATGGTGCGGTAATGATTGTCCCTTTTGCTGATGATGAACATATTTTATTGATCCGCGAATATGGGGCTGGCACCCATGCTTATGAACTCGGATTTCCGAAGGGTTTAATCGATGCAGGTGAAACGCCATTTGAAGCTGCTAATCGAGAGCTCAAAGAAGAGGCAGGTTTTGGCGCACATCACTTATCTGACCTGATGAAAGTCAGTATGGCTCCTACTTTTTTTAATGCTAGAATGCATGTTGTAGTGGCTAAGGATTTGTACCCTGAGACCCTCGAAGGGGACGAACCTGAACCTTTAGAAGTGGTTAAATGGCCGTTAGCGAAGATTGATGAATTGCTGGCTCGAGATGATTTTACCGAAGCCCGAAGTATAGCTGCGCTGTTATTAGTCGATAGACAACGTAGGAATGAGAAAAAACACACTGGATAAGTGCGCTACTGAAATGTAATCGGCGCCAATAGGACTCAAAATGCCTTATCAAAATTTACTTGCCATTGCTCAAGATGCCGCTAAACAAGCTGGTGCTGCTGTTCTCGATATTTACGATAGTGGTGACTTTACTGAATATAGTAAAGACGACGATTCTCCCGTAACCAGTGCTGATTACAAAGCAAATGAAATTATCACCCAGCTCCTTGAGGAGCAAACGCCTGATATTCCTATCATGTCAGAAGAATCAGAACATTTGTGCCTAACCGATCGTAAAAACTGGTCTCGGTATTGGTTAATTGACCCGATAGATGGCACACAAGAATTCATCGCGCGAAGTGGTGATTTTGCAGTGAATATCGCGCTAATAGAAAACAATCAACCCGTGATTGGCGTTATCTACTGGCCAGCTGGCGAAAGTCTTTACTATGCGACTAAAGGTGCCGGTGCCTACAAATCTTGTGCAATTGAAGAAAAACAAATCCATGTTAAAGCGTTTAATGATCCAGATAATGATCCTGTCGTCATCGCCATTAGTCGTCGACAAAAGCGCGAGAATGTCTTAAAACGCTTAGACCAAGACCGCACTTACCAAACCTTACCAGCGGGTAGCTGTTCCTTAAAAGCATGCTTCATAGCTGAAGGTAAAGCAGATTTCTTTATGCGTTTAGGTGTGACCGGAGAATGGGATACAGGTGCTTCCCAATGTATTGTTTCAGAAGCTGGAGGACTGATCCGCTCTGTAGACTTCGAACCGATGAGTTATAACGAACGTGAATCACTAGAAAACCCAAACTTTGTTATTACAGGCGACCAAACTGTGGATTGGGAAGGACTGGTTAATTACTATGTGGATGACCAGCCATAATTAGGTGTCAAATTTCTCTTTAAACCCTTGAGCATCGACAATATCGATGCTTTCGTATAGCTCGGAATAAATCAATAGCGCTTCACCACTGCGAAGCTTTTCAAGCACCTGTGCTACTTTTTCTACCGTAGAAAATTCTTGTTCCCCATAGTCGGTACCCTCACGCAAAACAAAGGATTCAGCGACGTTATAGAGCACTTCGTTAGAGAGTTCATCAATGGGAATGATCATGCGTTAAGTTGCTCCTCAATAAACGCACAAATACGTTTTCCAAGCCAAGTTGTGGTCGACCACGGCGCCCCTTGAGCGAAACCAACATGCCCACCTCTGGGACTGTATTCATAAGCTACTTTTTCAGACAACGCTTGATCATTCGGGATCACGCCTTGATTCATAAAAGGATCGTCTAAGGCATGAAGCACTAATGTAGGGACTGTGATATGTCTTAAAAACTGCATCCCTGAACATTTTTGGTAATAATCTTGTGCACTGGCGTAACCATGCAAGGGAGCAGTAACATTTTCATCGAACTGATCAAACGAAGTGAGATTATCGATTTGAGTTTCATTAATTCGGACTTTGCCCGAATAATCGAGCAGCGTAAACTTTTGTTTCAAAGTACGACGCATACTTTTTAACAGTTTATGCTGATACACTTTGGAAAAACCATCGGCAATCGCTTTGGCACATTCATCAAGACGTAATGGAGCAGATACACTCACACAAGCAGATAACGGGTTATGTGTTTGCGTCTCACCGGCTAATTTCATCAGCATATTACCACCCAGTGAATACCCTACTCCCACTAATGGCACATTAGGGAAACGCTGCTTAATATGTGCAATTGTAAATAACGGGTCACTGGTTTCACCGCTGTGATAGGCACGATGTGTTCGGTTTGGTGAACCACTGCAGCCTCGAAAGTGCATTAAAACTACTTGCCAAGGTTTGCCTAGAGCGCTTTGCAACATATCTTGGATATAGTGAGAGTCTTTGGAACCTTCCAATCCATGAAATAAAATAATCACCGCCTCGACATACTCGGGTGCTGGTCCCCATGCTAAGTCCAGAAAATCACCATCCGGGGTCTCTAAACGTTCTAACTGAGTCTCAACTAATTGACGACGACCAAAAAATCGTGGCCAAATCGTTTGTAAATGAGGGTTACGACACCAGGGTGGTGCAGAATATTGGGCTAAGGTCTTTTGACCAAATTGTGTGGTAAACACTAGGCATTCTCATTGAGTAATGAAGTAATTTTGTCAGTATGGGCAAATGCAGCATCTTTCAAGTTAATGCTAGATAGGCATGTGTCAATATGATGTGTCATATAGGCTTGAAACTGCCCCTTCGAAACTTTACTTATCTCATCCGACAGATTCAATTTATCCAAAATTAACACATCACTATCATACCATGTAAACAGGGTTTCAATGAGTAAGGACTGCTGGCGTTTCTCCGCTTCAAGCTCTGCATGCAAAGCGTGTTGATAGGCGTCGTTATCAGACTTTAATGTCGCTTTTCGCAACGCTCGCATCGGGGCCACATCGTTAGCATGACTGGTGTCTAAACATTTGTGAATATGAGGCCACGCATTGCTAGGTAACTTAATACCGCGAATATCACTCCACATTGCAAACAACACCCCATTGACATGCCCTTGATAAAGATCCTGCCAATCAAGAAGTAATGTCTGCATGCCTTCAAATGCATAAATACGCCCTGAAAGCGTCCATAAATCCTCTATTAAAGATGCCTTGAGTACTTTGGGATGTGTCATGAGGCTGCCATTTGTTGATCAAACTCTGCTTGTGCCAACTCGAGCGCTTCTTGGGCTTCACACCATTGTTCTTCTGCTGCATCGTGACGCTGTGTGAGCGTAGCTTGCTCGGCTAAGTATTCAGTTAACTGAGCTTTGTTTTCAACATCATATAAAGTGCTATCACCCAACGCCGCCTCGACTTCTACAAGACGAGACTGGGTGCTTTCCATGGTTTTTTCGCTTTGAGTAATTTGTTTACGTAACGCAGCAGTGGCTTGACGAAATTCCGCCTCTAAACGCTTTTGTGTTTTGCGATCCACCGATGTAGATACGCCGATATTGTGAGCCTGTGATTCTTTTTCTGCCGCGGCTTGGGCTTGTTGTGTTTGGCGTTCTTTTTTCGTTTCGTTTAACACCCATTTGGTATAGTCGTCCAAATCACCACTAAACATCGCGACTTGGCCGTCATCAACTAAATAAAAATCCTCACACACCGATCCTAACAACGTCCTATCGTGCGACACTAACACCATCGCCCCTGTAAACCCCTGTAACGCAAAATTTAACGCATCACGCATTTCTAAATCGAGATGATTGGTCGGCTCATCTAGGAGCAGTAAGTTCGGCTTTTGATAGACGATTAGTGCTAATACGAGCCGGGCTTTTTCGCCACCAGACATGGGTTTGACCACAGACGTCGCTTCATCACCTTGGAAACCAAACCCTCCCAGATAATCACGTAAGGCTTGTTCGGTAGCCATTTTATCCAACCGCTGCAAATGGAGTAATGGAGTGCCTTCCATATCCAACGTATCCACTTGATGCTGCGCAAAATAACCAATGTCTAAACCTTGTGAGGTCGTGTATTCGCCGCTCATCGGGGCATGCGCTTGGGCTAATAACTTGATTAACGTCGACTTACCCGCACCATTACGACCCAATAGTCCGATACGACTGCCAGGAACAAGATTCAACTTTACTTCATGTAAAATAACCGTTTCACCATAGCCGACCTTGACCTTTTCCATCGATACCAGCGGATTAGGTAACTTAGCCGGCGGCAAAAAAGCAAAGCTAAACGCACTTTGTGCATGCACAGGGGCTAATTCTTGCATCTTTTCTAGCTGCTTAATCCGGCTTTGTGCCTGTTTAGCTTTACTGGCTTTCGCCTTAAAGCGATCGATAAAAGATTGTAAGTGAGCCGTTTTTGCTTGTTGCTTATCATATTCTAGTTGCTGTAAGCGTAAACGTTCCGCGCGCTGACGTTGATAACTATTATAATTACCTTTGTAAGCAATAAGTTGCGATGACTCAAAGGATAAAACATGCTGCGCTATCGCATCAATGAAGGATTTATCATGGGAAATCAGTAAAAGTGTACCAGGGTATTTTTGTAGCCATTTTTCTAACCAAATCACCGCATCTAAATCCAAATGGTTAGTAGGCTCATCCAGTAACAATACATCTGAGGGACATAATAAGGCTTGAGCCAAATTTAAACGCATCCGCCAGCCACCAGAAAAATCGCTCACCGGACGCTGTAACGCCTCGTTACTAAATCCCAAACCTGCCAAGATGGTCGCGGCACGCGCGTTGACATCATAAGCACCGGCGTCTTGTAATTGCGCATGAAGCTGACCGATTAACTCACCTTGCTCTGCTTGCTCAGCGTCCTGCAGCTGCTGTTGCAATGCGCGTAAATGTTTATCACCACTGATCACATAATCGATAGCCGGATCATGTGAATTAGGAGTATGTTGAGCAACCGCAACCATTTTCCATTCTTTGGGAATATGATAAGTGCCCGTTTCAAGGCTCAGTTGATGCTGTAATAACGCAAAAAGACTCGATTTACCACAGCCATTAGCACCAATGATTGCGCACTTTTGACCTGGAAATATATCCACACTACTCGGTTCTAGTAGTGTTTTAGTCCCACGCATAAAGGAAATATTGGAAAGCTTGATCATAACTGGATAATTACCTGTGACTTTTACGCGGCGTATTATACCACTAATCCATCAACGTATGACCATGAGAATTTCACTCATGGATAACCCAAAGGACGCAAACCTGCGTATGAAGCTATCAGTAGTGCCAATTTTACGTATAATAGCACCCTATATCACTGCCCGATTAGCAGCATTAAATAAAGAGTAATAACCATGAGTAACAAACAACGTAAACGTTTTATCGCTGGAGCGACTTGTCCACAATGTCGTTCGATCGATTCGATTATGCTGTATTTTGAAAACAATGTTGAAAAATTACAGTGTGTTAAATGTGATTACAAAGATGTGCAATCAAGTACTGATGTGTCAGAACAGGTCGCAAGTAGTGCGGATGTGATTGGTGTATTTAAACCATAAATATCAACTATAAAATGTTTAATCATTACATAAGGACCGCTTTTTAGCGGTCTTTTTATATGTGAAAAAATCTGATTAATGCTTTGTATTTTAAAACAAATAGCGCTAATCTAAATATTCTTCTTTACAATTTTTTTACATGCCCCACTTAACCAAGACCCAAAAAAGGATCGACCTGTATGCCATTTAATAATGAACTTACCGCTGAACTTAACCTAATACTAAAATTTCCAAGCAACAGTCTCATGCAAGGCCTTAAGATCCATCAAGACGCAGACCCTGCCATCATTGATGCAGGCAAACGATTATTTGACAAAGGCATTGTTACGCAGCCAGATGGAGGGTATTTAACTAATTTAGGATATGATTTAGCTGAACATGCCAAAGTCCTTCAATCCGCGCTGAACCATTAAAACGAAACGTAAAAGATCATAATTAGTAATGTGGAGGAGGCGTTTCTTCTTCTTGTGATGCGACATTAGATGGCTGCATTGATTTTAAACGCTCTACCATATGATTCATCTTAAAAGTCATTTGCGCAATTTGCTGTTGCTGTTGCGCGATTGAATCATTTAACGATTCAATCGTATCGTCTTGGAAAGCGATTTTTGTTTCTAAGTTTTCAATACGTGCTTGCAAGTCTTCGACTAATTCAGCAGTGTCCGTTAAAGATGCCATAGCGTTATGCTCATTACTTATAAAAAAGAGTCGTTAGTCTACCATGCCCATGCGTATAGTCACATCACATCTGATATCAACACATTAATCATTTCTTAACGACAATGTTAGTATTTAATAAATAATCACAAAATACATTTGAACTGTTGGAAAATGGCACAATATAAAGTAGATTGAATACAATAAAATAAATTAGTCAGTGTTTTCAACACATACTATCATCAAGGAGAATTACAATAATGAAAAAGTCTTTAGCTGCAATTGCAGTATTATCTGTCTTAGGGCTTACAGCCTGTGGCGAGAAAAGTGAAGAAACACAATCAACTGCTACAGCCACTACTGCAGCTGAGTTAGAAACCCCTATCGCGCGTCAATCATACTCCATCGGTGCGAGCATGGGTTCTTTTGCCTTAAGTCGCCAAGAGCAACTGGAAGGCCTAGACATGTCACTCGACATGGAAGTAGTTCGTCAAGGTTTCAATGACGCATTAAATGGTGAGCCAGCACTCAGCATGGAAGAAATGCAAACAATCATTCGTAATTCTGACCAAGAAGTCCGCGCCAAACAAGAAGCGATGGCTAAGCAAGATGCAGAAGCAAATGTTGCAGCCGGTGCTACTTACTTAGCTCAAAATGCTGAAAAAGAAGGCGTTACGGTGACCGAGTCAGGTTTACAGTATGAAGTAATGGTCGAAGGAACAGGCGCTAAACCTGCGGCAACCGACATTGTTAAAGTACACTATAAAGGCACGTTAATTGATGGGACCGAGTTTGATTCTTCTTACTCACGAGGCGAACCGGCTGAATTCCCACTAAATCGTGTTATCCCAGGTTGGACTGAAGGTGTTCAGTTAATGAGTGAAGGTAGTAAATTTAAATTTGTTATCCCTTCGGAGCTTGCTTATGGTGAGCGTGCAACGGGTTCTATTACACCTAACTCAACGCTTATTTTTGAAGTAGAATTACTTGAAATTCTCAACGACGAAGAGTAATTAACTGACTCTGGATATTGATATGAAACCCGCCTGAAGGCGGGTTTTTTTATGCACCTTTAAACATGATGCTCGCTCATTTTAAGATAATTTTAGCATTTTGATATACTAAGCGAATATTATCTCTGTATGTCGGTGTATTCACGCAATCTTAATTAATGACACACACTTGTAACGATACAATTTTCTCGGCACTTTTCTCGGCGCTATGGGTTAATGTTGACACCTCTTTGAAACCCCACTTTCGATGAAAGTGTAAAGATGGTTCATTAGGTGGAGCAATGTCGATTTCAGCGCACAGCAGACCTACATGGTTGTGGTAGGCTTGGTCAATAAGGTATTGATACAACGTTTGACCGATCTTTTGCGCACGATAATGAGCATGCACCACAACTCTATCAATATAGTAAAAATCATCATACTGCTCATCAAACCATTGGTAATTGATACTACGATACGCTGTTTTGGGGCCAACAACTAACAAAAAAGCGGCTACAACGCCCTCTATCTCAACCACGGCATGTAAACACGATTGTGCAATGAGTTTGACCATTTGATCGTTATTCAGCGGGCTCAATACCGCTACTGAAGCTTCGTTTAACGCAAGAATAGCATCATGATCTTTGGGCTCGATGGGACGAATGTGCATACTATTATCCATGGGGTATTACCTGTAATCCTGTTATTTTATGATTTGAACATTTTAAAAGCATGCTGAGGGGGCATTATTGGTCATACTCAATGGCCAAAATCGTATAGTAAATGGGACCATCGGGCATGTTGACAACCGCTTCATCATCTATTGTTTTACCCACCATGGCTCGCGCTAGAGGCGAATCAATTGAACATGGCGAGGTATGTTTATAAATCTCATCTGAACCAACGATTTGCACTTTTTTGACCTCACCCTCTTCTGTTTCCAGAGTCACCCATGCGCCAAAATACACTTTACCCACTTGTTCTGGAGATGGGGAGACCACCGTCAATGCTTCCATTCGTTTACGTAAAAAACGCACACGACTATGGATTTGACGTAATCGTCTTTTATTTGTTTGGTAATCCGCGTTATCAGAGCGATCGCCAAGACCTGCTGCCCATGTGACTTTTTTAGTGATTTCATGGCGCTCGACACGCCATAAATAATCTTCTTCCTCTTTAAGTAGGCGATAGCCATTAGGCGTAATAAGATTGGCTTTTGAGGTCATTTTAGATTCGAGATTTCGTTTATTTACCTGATAGTATCACACAATAAATTTTCAAGGTTAATGGTTGTTCACCCCAACAGGCTTCACGTATAATCGCCCCACTCTTAATCATGGACGTTCCCCAATATGATCATACAAACACTTGCAACTGAATTAGCCGTCCAACCAGCTCAAGTCAAAGCGGCTGTTGCATTGTTAGATGAAGGCGCTACCGTCCCCTTCATCGCCCGTTACCGTAAAGAAATCACTAACGGATTAGACGATACTCAGTTACGTAATCTTGAGAGCCGTTTAAGTTATTTACGTGAGCTTCATGACAGAAAACGAGTCATTCTCAAATCAATTACCGACCAAGGTAAAATTACCGATGAGCTTACTCAAGCCATCAATGATGCAGAAAGTAAAACGTTACTTGAAGACTTATACCTACCGTATAAGCCGCGTCGCCGCACTAAAGGTCAAATCGCAATTGAAGCCGGTATTGAGCCTTTGGCCAATGCTCTATATAGCGACCCGACACTCGATCCGCAGAACGAAGCAACTCAGTACATCAATGCTGAGGCTAAATTTGCAGACGAAAAAGCCGTGCTTGATGGCGCTAAATTTATTTTGATGGAGCGCTTTGCCGAAGATGCAAAATTGCTGCAACGTATACGGCAACATATGACTCAACATGGCTATGTTGGGAGTACTTTAATATCAGGTAAAGAAAAAGAAGCCGCGAAATTCAGTGACTATTTTGCGCATCAAGAAAAATTTAAAAACGTGCCATCACACCGTGCCTTAGCTATGTTCCGTGGCCGTAATGAAGGCTTCTTAGCCTTAAATATTACGCTCGACCCTCAAACCGAGTCCAACGCTACTGAGCGCAGTGAATGTGAAGACATCATCGCGAACCATGTGAATATTCGTAATAATGGGCGGGCTGCGGATCTATGGTTACAAACTGTAGTAGCATCTACTTGGAAGCTTAAGATTTTGATGCACATGGAAACTGAACTTTTCAATACCTTACGCGAGAAAGCAGAAGCAGAAGCGATCAATGTGTTTGCTAAAAACTTACAAGATTTGCTAATGGCAGCTCCGGCTGGAGCAAAAGTCACGATGGGACTGGATCCTGGTATTCGTACTGGTGTCAAAGTCGCCATTGTCGATGAAACCGGTAAAGTGTTACATACTACGACTATCTTTCCACACCCACCCCAAAATGCGTGGGATAAATCACTGCGCACATTAGCCATGATTTCTAAACAGTTTAAAGTAAATCTGATCAGTATTGGTAACGGTACTGGCTCACGTGAAACAGACAAACTCGTTGCAGAAATGATGAAAGCAAATCCTGAACTAGGTATCCAAAAAATCATGATTTCAGAAGCGGGTGCATCGGTTTACTCTGCCTCTGAACTAGCTTCACTTGAACTACCGGGTATGGATGTATCATTGCGTGGTGCGGTATCAATAGCAAGACGATTACAAGATCCATTAGCAGAACTCGTTAAAATTGAACCCAAAGCTATCGGAGTGGGTCAATACCAACACGACGTGTCCCAAAGCCAGCTTGGTCAGTCTTTGACTCGTGTGATTGAGGATTGTGTAAATGCGGTGGGAGTCGATTTGAACACAGCTTCACCGGCATTATTAACCAATGTATCAGGTTTAAATAAGACACTCGCGAATAACATCGTGGCCCATCGTAATGAAAACGGTGCTTTTACCACACGTAAAGCCTTACTCAAAGTAGCACGACTCGGGCCAAAGGCCTATGAACAAGCTGCTGGATTTTTACGTATCGTCAATGGGAATAACCCACTTGACGCCTCTGCAGTTCACCCTGAAGCCTACCCGGTCGTGGATAAAATTTTGCAACATAGCAATGTTACTGTGAATGATTTGATTGGCAATACAGACTTGCTGCGCAAACTCGCCCCAGATCAATTCACCGATGACACTTTTGGTGAGCCTACCGTCAAAGATATCTTTAGTGAACTGGAAAAACCAGGACGTGACCCGCGCCCAGAGTTTAAAACCGCCACCTATAAAGAAGGCGTTGACAGTATCAATGATTTAACCCCAGGCATGATCCTTGAAGGTGTAGTGTCGAACGTAGCTAACTTTGGTGCGTTTGTGGATGTCGGTGTTCACCAAGACGGTTTAGTGCATATATCTGCTATGACAGATGGCTTTATCTCTGATCCTCGTGAAGTAGTAAAAACAGGTGATGTCGTCAAAGTGAAAGTCATGGAAGTCGATGTAGCACGCAAACGCATCGCCTTTACTATGCGCATGGGTGATGAAGTGAATAGCACTAAGGCTAAACCTGCTCAACGCAATGAACGCAATACTAGCCAACATTCAAATAAAGGCAATCTTCGTTCCAATTCAGGTCATAACGGGCCTCAGAATAAATCTCGAAAAAATCAGCAGCGAGTCAACAATTCGCCGGCAGGTGGTGGCATGGCTGATGCTTTTGCTGCAGCTTTTGCAAAAAATAAAAAATAAGTATCAAACATACGCTTTGCTGACCTATTTTCACGGTCAGCTTTTTTGTAAAAAGTCTCTGACAATTTGAACGAAGTTGTTTTTATCTGAAATAAAAGGTGCATGAGAAACATGCTCCATGACGACCGATGTTGCTTTAGGTTGTAACGCCTCTATTGCACTGACCGCTTGGTTTGGAACTAACGCATCTAAGCGCCCATAAATACGCAATGTCGGACATTGGATCAGATCGATTTCTTTACGTATATCCACCGTTTGTAATAATTTTAACCCTTGTAACAGACTTGCTTCACAAGGCTCTGGATAACGCGCAATAGCGTCTTTAAGCACATGCATATCCTGTTTAGCAGAGACAGAGCCCATTGCCTGTATGGCCAAGAAACGCTGCACGGTTTTTTGATAGTTAGTGGCTAATTGAGTCTCAAATTGTTGCAGCACTTTAGGTGCAATACCGAACCATTCATGCGCTTGCGCCATAAAAAATGGCGTTGATGCGACACACACTAAATTTTCCACACACTCTGGATAAGTAAGCACTAACTTCTGTGCAATGAGACCCCCTAATGACCACCCCAATAAGTTACACCGTTCAGGTAATGCACTATGTATTTGTTCAACAACTGCTTCCAAGGATGTTAATGGCATATTTGCATTATCGCCAAAGCCTGGCAGATCGATCAGTATTACATCACTGTGTTGTGCTAGCAATGGTGCTATTTGATCAAAGACGCCGCTATTGAGTCCCCAACCATGGAGCATCACTAAAGGGATATTGGTTAACGGGTTCGGTATTTCTGATCGCACGATCCGCTGTTGCAGCGCTGAAGTCATGTTAGGGTCTTCTCATGTCATTACAAACAACAAAGGAGTGTAAATGAAGCCTACATTGAAAGCAATTTGGCATCGTTGCCTGCTGTGTTTGCAATCAACCGAACAGGTCATTTGTCCGCTATGTCTTGCCGATTGTGGCTTTGTTAACGCACCATTACTGACACAAGATTTAGTTGAGTTTAATCTAAATGACACCACTGAGCACTTTGCACATGATGTCATTGTAAATGCCAAATTTGATGGATTATGGGTATTGGATATTTATCAATATCCTTTATCTGTATTGATCCCAAAATTGAAATTTTATCAACAGCCGCATTTGGCCAGGCTCATGGCACAGTGGTTTATCTTACATCGAGTAGTCCATATGGATTCGCTACCCGATGTACTCATCCCCATCCCTATTCACTGGCGCAGAATGTGGCGTCGTGGTTATAACCAATCTCAACTATTATGTGATGAGTTAAGTCGCTGTTTAAAAATCCCTTATCTCGAAAATGCAGTCATCCGCAAGCACTACACAAAACCACAAAGTGAGCTAAATTTAGACGCTCGGCGAGCGAATATAAAAGGAGTATTTAGGGTGGATATACAGGCCTTTAAAGACGTTTCTCACATTGCTATTGTCGATGATGTGATCACCACAGGTACGACAATAAATGATTTATGTCGCAGTATTTACCAAGTTGCACCACACATAAGTATTACTGTGTGGTGCATGGGTTTAAGCGTCTATGAGCCCGCTGACGATAAAGCTGTTGGTAAGTAAGTTCTGTTTATCTGATTTTAATTAATGGTGCCATAAATATCGCATTAGCCATTAATTTCTCAGTCCCGCGCCAATACCCTCTGAAGTTCACATTGTCTGCAAAACCAATCACACGACCACGGCCGTAGGGATGTGCAACAATCGCAGAACTTTGAGCAATTAAGTCCTGCAATGCCTGAGCACTGTATCCACCTAGCAGCGGTGTATTAGAATATTGAGCGACTTCAATAAATGGCTTATCTACAGCATTCATTACCATATTACTGGTTTTGAACAGCGGTAAATTCATGTTACTTGCATTAGCATTAAGTGTTCCTGCATTATTGGTAACACCAAACATAAGAGGGTGTGTCTCATCAACTCTCGCTTCGTAAACAGCACCAGCGACCAGTTTTTGTGCATAACGTGTATCCTGGTCGGCAAAATGTAACCCTTGAGCACTAAATTGATCATCGAGCGTACTATTACTCAGTATCGATGCTTCTAGTAATCCGTGATCAGCTAGAAACTTAGCACCACGCTTTGCCCCAATTATCACACCACCAGCGCTTACCCAAGTTTTCAACGCTGATATCTCATGTTCTGACAAGTCACTATAACGACCAGATGCAATTATAATATGGGTAAAGTCAGCTAAATTTACTCGCCCCAAACGGTCTTGATCAACAATTGTCGTTGGTATGGTTAAACGTGTATCGAGATAATGCCAAATTTCGCCTACTTCATATTGAGACGCACCTAAACCGCCAAGTATCATCACTTTTGGTAAAGTGGCGACTTGCATACTTGGACTTCCCACATCAACCCCCTGCGGAGTTAATCCTGACGCTAATCCGTGAAGCTGAATATGCAAGTGATCCGCGAGCTGTCGTAATTTTGTTTCCCAATTATCAGCATGTCGCAAACCTGCTGGAACGAGTATAGTTCCTGCTGGAAAGTGTTGTGTTTCATTATTCTGCGTGACGGCACTAAAGGGCTTACTAGCTATACGTGCTTGAATACCATGAGCTAAAGCTCGATATAATAATGCAGGTGCTGTGGACTCATCCCAACGAAATGCATAACCCACTTTAGTATTCCCAAGATCATTATTAACCTCCCTCAATGGTAAGTAAGTGCTTACATATTTAGTTTTGATCCGCTTAGTTTCACGTTTCGTTAATGGGGTATAATCTAGGTTATATGCAAAGGCAATATTCCAATTAGAAACATCATAAAAAGTGTTATTCGGGAAATTTTGACGAGTCGAAAACAATGAAGAAAGTAAGCGATACTGTGGTTGGTTAGTACTTACTAATATTGCTTTGTCTGCTTGATAAAGCACATCATTCACTGTGATATCATTCGTTAATAACTCAGTGCGAATGTGATGTGCATTAAGTGTCTCTATAAAAACTTTGTTGCGTGTCGTATCCGTACTTAACTGCACTAAATAACCACCGATAGTATCGGCTTGTTGTAGTGCCTGTGTTTCTTTAACAAAGTTAGCATGATGCGCCTGAAATGCAGACTTATTTGCCAAGGCTCCAGCAAACGTCGAAAAGCTGGTCGTCACTTGATTCTGAATGCTTTGGGCGAAACTTAAAGGTCCATTTATTGACGTTTGAAGGTGACCACGAGAACTAGCTTGTTCAAATAAGATACCTACCGCTCCATGAGCATCAGGGTAGGTCGATCCTTTACCATAATAAAAGTCGTCAAAGTTTTCTTGCGTGTAATACATTTGACCTTTATCGTCGAGAGCCTGGGCATGGAACTCACCTAACACATTCGTTAACGCCACATTCTCATCACCCGTGAGAGGATTCTTACGCGATGGTACCCCTGGTTGAAAGAAATAAGTCGCATTAGTGCCCATTTCATGAAAATCAGTCAAAATATGCGGACGCCATGCATGAAATTGTGCAATTCTTGCCTGAGATTCTGGATGAGTGAGTAATACCCAGTCACGATTTAGATCGAACCAATAGTGATTAGTGCGCCCACTTGGAAAGCGTTCAGCATGTTCACGATGCATGGCATGTGCAGATGGGTGTTTACCTTTATGCATATTCGCCCATTGTGCAAAACGAGCAAGCCCATCGGGGTTAAGAGATGGATCTAGCAAAATAACAGCATTATCTAGTAAGGCATCCACTTCGGGGCCTTGTGCAGCTGCTAAATAATAAGCGATTAGCAACGAGGCATTACTACCTGACGGCTCATTTCCATGAACTGAATACCCCATATTGATGACTAAAGGGGCATCAGCCTCAGGCATTGTGCCTTTAGCGATAGTAGACTGATGTGCTGTTTTAATAGCCTCAATATTTCGTTGATTATCGATGGAAGTGATTGTCAACAACACCAATTCGCGCTGTTCATGGGTATGCCCCGTCACAGATAATGTTACCCGTTCTGAGGTTTCTGCTAACACCTTCATATACGCCAATAACTGATCATGACGCACATGCCAAGTGCCTACGGGATAACCTAAAATTGATTCTGGCTTTGGAATATTCTGATTATACGTGACATTATTGGGTAAATAATCCATATCAGAGCTAGCTAAAAAAACCTGTTCCGGATTATTAGCGGCAAAACCAGGCACGTACATTGATACACGTTGATGTTCTCCGGAATGATGATTGTGGGTCGAAGCGTTGGCGCGATTTTGTAGGGCGGTTGTTACGCTGATCAATGCGAATAATGCCAAATTTACTATCTTCATAGTGTTAGTCATTTTAATCCTTAATCCGTTAACATAATGTTGTTATTATATTTATTGAGTATTGTCATTAAAAAATGACATATTTGCAATTTAATCGTATTGTATTGCAAAAAGTTATTAATACTTGACTGTTTTAGTCGGGTAATAATGCTATCATTAGCTATTATTTATGGGAAATTTAGGAAGCACCCTATGGTCAATATTTCAGAAACTGCTCAAGCGCATTTTGTTAAACTTCTTAAAAACCAAGAAGATAACACGAATATTCGTGTATTTGTTGTGAATCCTGGTACGTCAACTGCAGAGTGCGGTGTCTCCTATTGCACACCGGATGCTGTTGAAGCGACTGATATCCGTCTGCCTTTCAATGGTTTTGACGCCGTCGTAGATCAAGAGTCAGCGCCGTTTTTAGAAGAAGCGGAAATTGACTTCGTGACGGACCAAATGGGTTCGCAATTAACGCTAAAAGCACCTAACGCAAAAGCACGTAAAATCGCAGATGACGCACCGCTTATTGATCGAGTTGAGTATTTAATTCAAACTGAGATAAATCCACAATTAGCGAATCATAACGGGCAAGTGACTCTCACGGGTATTACTGATGATGGCGTAGCCATTTTACAGTTTGGTGGCGGTTGTAACGGTTGTTCGATGGTTGATGTCACATTGAAGGATGGCATCGAAAAACAAATGCTAGAACAATTTGCAGGGGAGTTGACCGGCGTACGTGATGCAACGGAACACGCTGCAGGAGAGCACTCTTATTATTAATGTGTTTATTCAAGCCCTTAGCATTACATTCGTTTAGTTGAACCAACATGGCGCTGATAGTATAGCTTATCAGCGCATACTCAATCTTTTATCACTACATCTCATTTAATTTTACGGGATAATTGACATGTATCACTCATTTAAGACATGCTTTTTATTAACCATGGCGAGTGCCTTATTTGTCTATAGCAGTTTAACTTTTGCCAAAACAAGTGAAATAACGACACTTACTACTCCACTAAAAGACAACTTAGTTATTCTTCAGTACCACCATGTATCCAACCACACACCTAAGATCACTTCAACGCCACCGGATGTGTTTGCAGAACATCTTGCCTATTTATATGAGCATTTTAATGTCGTCGCATTACCAGATGCAATCAACGCTCTGCAAAATGGCACTAAGTTACCAGATAAATCTGTTGCGATTACCTTTGATGATGGTTTTGATAATATCCTGATAAATGCCCATCCTTTACTGCGCAAATACGATTTCCCTTATACGATTTTTATCAATCCAGCTCTGATTGGTCGCAGTAGCCAACAGCTGACATGGGAAGAAGTTACGCAGATGAGTCAAGAAGGGGTAACCTTTGCAAATCACACCTTAGAGCACCAACATTTATTAAATCGGCAAAAACTGAAATCAAATAATAGTCACAATCAGTATGAAGCTATAGAGAATGAGGCACAATGGTTGACTCGAGTCCTGAATGACATTTCACAAGCAGAAGCCATATTAAAAGGGCGATTAGGATATTCATTACGATATCTAGCCTACCCTTATGGCGAGTTTAATCGTACGCTGAGCGATGCGTTAAACGAGCTTGATTATGTGGGATTCGCCCAGCATTCTGGTGGGATCAGTAGTCAAAGTGATTTTTCTGCATTACCTCGCTACCCTGCGGCAGGAAGATACGCTAAATTAGCCACGTTAAAAATAAAACTTAACAGTTTAGCGATGCCTGTATTAGAGTCTAATATCAGTGATCCTGAATTATCTGAAAGTACCCCCAATGAATTACGTCTCACATTAGATGCTAAAGATTTTAACCTCAGCAATGTGAATTGCTTTTACCAAGGTGAACTTCAACCAATCACAATTAACGATGATGTATTAATTATACAATTAAGTGATGACATTCCTGTGGGGCGTTCACGTATGAATTGCACTGCGCGGAGTAAAAGTGAAAAAGACCGATATTATTGGTTATCACAGCCGTTTTTCAAAGCGAATCAAAACGGCTTGTATATTGATTAATGTGTCGCTTTATTTTGCGTAGTCACATTCATTTGGTATTTTGCGTAAACTTCATTTACCTGCAGCAAAATTAATTACTTTTGGCATATCTGCAATGATTTGCTGTGTATCGCTAATCGCAATTTGACCTGGGGTATGATTAGGTTTGAAACGTCCTATCACTTGGCCTAAAGGGTTGATCACCACAACCGAGCCAGAATGATCCACTAAATAATTTGGATCATCCGTACTTTGTGACATGGAATACATCATTCCCATGCTACGCACTAGTGGGTAGAGCTGCTTATGCTCGGCTGTCGCGGCGAGAAAATTTGGATTAAAAAAACCAATATACTCAGCTAATCTCTCAATTGTGTCGCGCTTAGGATCAACGGATAAAAACCATACTTTAATGGGCTGATCTTGCGCTTGTTCAATAATACTTGGATATGCTTGGTTAAGCGCCGCTAACGTTGTGGGACAGATATCAGGGCAATAGGTATAGCCCACAAATGCCAATGTCCATTGATTATATAAATCAGCATTTGTCATGGACATTTGCTTATGGTTAGTCAAGGTGAAGTCGCTGAGCTTTCGCGGTTTAGGGTACCACTGCATATATTGAGTACCGGAAGGGTGAGCATCAGGATTATACGATGTACTAACCGGTTGACTATCCGATGTTTCATAAATACTTACACCAAATCCAATACCAATCACAAAGGCTAGCCCTATGATAATTTTAATGATCGTATTCATGTCTAGTTCCTTGAAATTATCACCTATACAGTAATAGGGATGTAGTGATCTAATAATAACACTACAAATAGGACCATTAAATGAATAATCGAAAACTTAAATGTCTGCATAGCAGTTTGCTCTGTGGCATTAAATTTTAATTTATAGGCATAATATAAAAACCCAGTGTTTAAGGCACTCGAACCAACTAAGTAAATTAAATCTGCCATTCCTGCCAAATAAGGTAATAAGCATACTAGGAAGAGTAAGACGGTATATAGCAATACAAAGGTTTTGGTATATTCCACACCGTGCGTCACTGGTAACATAGGGATTTTAGCTTTAGCATAGTCTTTTTCACGGTGAATAGCTAAAGCCCAAAAATGTGGCGGTGTCCACGTGAAAATAATTAATACTAACAATAATGGATACGCATGAATTTCACCGGTAACAGCTGTCCAACCAAGTAATGGCGGAATAGCACCTGCTAACCCTCCAATAACAATATTTTGAGGCGTAGCGCGTTTCAAAAATAATGTATATATGCCCGCATAACCGACTAAACCAGCCAGTGTAAGTACGGCTGTTAAACGGTTAATCCACAAGTCTAATGCAGCAAATCCAAGTACCCCGAGGACCAATGCAAACATTAATGCTTGTTTACTCGACACTCGACCTTTCGCCACGGGGCGATTGACTGTTCGTGCCATTTTACTATCGATTTCATGATCAACAACATGATTGACGACAGCGGCAGCAGATGACAACGCCCCAATACCAAATAACCCAATGATCAACGTCTGCGCAGGGATCCAAGTTTCGCTCGCTAAACACATCCCGACTAGTGCAGTAAGAAGTAGCAGTAACACCACATTCGGTTTAGTCATTTCGTAATAATCGCGCCATGCGGCACGTTGAGTCGTTTTAGCTGTGGGTTTGGCTATGGATGCACTATTGGCCATGAAAAAATCTCCTACACTCGTCGATAAAGGGTATATGTGGTCATTACCATGACCAATAATAAACAAGCTGCCACTGCATTATGCAGCGTTGCGACGGTTAATGGTAAAGAGTAAACAACATTACTGATACCAAGTAATACTTGAGCTGTCAGCACAACGACAATCGTCACACCTAATTTACGTAGTAGATTTGAGTTTGATTTACTAAACAAAACAAATGCTAACCAAATTAAATATGCACTTACCACAATGGCACCGATACGATGGATAATATGCATTGTCATGCGCTCATCATACGAATGCACACCAAACTCGTAATTATCAGCCTCTGGAATGCTAAACGCACCAGCAAAATCTAGCCGTGATTGCCAATCCCCTTGGCAAATAGGTAATTCGGTACAAGCTAATGACGCATAATTTGCAGACGTCCATCCACCTAAAGCAATTTGTCCCACTAATAATAATGTTCCGATGAGAGCAAATTTTGCATAGTCACGCATATGTCCGCTGCCCATTGGCAACTGATAAGGGGTCAGCCTTAAATACAATAAAAACACACAAGAAATCACTGTAAAGCCACCTAACAAATGCCCCATCACCACTGCAGGTAGTAAATTAAGAGTCACAGTCCACATGCCTAAGGCGCCTTGAAAACATACTAAGGCTAGTAAGATGATGGGTAACTTAATCGGTTGACCTATTTTACGTTTGAACAGCGCGATACCTGCGATGATTAAAATAAATAATCCTAACGTACTTGCAAAATACCGGTGGATCATTTCATTCCAGGCTTTTTCTACCTCAACCGGTCTCTCTGGAAACGCTTGATTAGCAGCATCAATAGTCTGTTCTGTCATAGGAACACCAATTAGTCCATAACAACCTGGCCAATCCGGACAACCTAAACCTGCATCAGTTAAGCGGGTATATGCACCTAATACAATAACAATTAAAGCAAGTAAAACACTTGCTAGTGCCAATTTTTTCATTAATTTACATCAACCTATTCTAGATAATTTGAGCAGTTTTTTTATATCCGAAAGAATACTTCGACTTGCTTGTACTGCTTCTTCTTTGTTTGAATACAGCTCATGCTTTAACATGCCATTATTCAATGTATCAACAATAAAAATACCATCAGATGATACACTTTTAAACATTTCATTTACATTTTCTTTGGTTAAATTTAACGTTTTAATCTGTTTCATCCTATCTAAGGGAGTATTATTGCTTTTTTGACTTGTATCTAGCGTTACATCTAAAGCGGATAACTGGCTGGTTTCTGTTGTTATAATAAGTGGTTCAACACGATCCATGTGCTTTCCTAATGCAATATGAATTTGCCCTAAAGCATATATGGCATTAGTGCATTTAGCATCACACTCCTCTGGCAACACATACACTAAACGCCACAATGGTGGCAATTCGGAAAAACCTTTCGACAAATCAACAGGAGGGGTAAGTAATTCACCCTGATTGGTCGCACCTTTATTAAACCAATCATTTTCTAATGCCACTTTCGCGAGTATTACGGGAAGTACAAAAACGACTACAAGTGCGATAATTGCTATTTTATTTTTATTTTCTGTCATATGTTTCGCTCTTCTGTTGTTACTTTAGTTTAGACTCATCTTCTACAACGCGTTTTTTTCGTCGCGCCACGATATAAATAATTAACGCTGCAATCGCTAATCCAAACCATTGCATTGCGTAACCAATATGTTTTTCAGGCGCCATCACTACTGGTGTCCATTCTCTTATATAATCTTGAGAAGGTTGAGTCACAGTCAGCATATAAGGTAATAGTGGCTTATCTAACAATTTAGCTATTTCAGTAAATTCTATTTGCTGGATAATTTTAGGAAATATGCCGTCATTCAGCGCAGTCTCAGTAACAAATCGATTCAGCCCAGGAATACTGATGGCACCAGCTAATGGCCTGGAAAGTTCTTCCAGTGAAGGAATATTAGGTAATGCCAAACGATCTTTGCGTCCTTTAACCCAGCCCATATTAACTAATAACCAGCCTTCGGCCGTTCTTACCGGCACAATTAATTTAAATCCAACTTGTCCATTCGATTGTTGATTATCAAGCCATAATAATTTATCGCTATGCTCAAGCGGGGTTAGGTTGATGATGACATCTCTTACATCTGCTAAATTAAGTGTTGCTAAAATACTATGTGAGATCTGACCTTGGGCTTGTCGAATATTGATTTGAGTAATACGTTCTTGTTTCTCTATATATCTAGATACCTGCCAACTACCAAGACCACAAAGTAAGCTTACCACTAAAGCAACAATTAAATGTGAAACAATTGTTAAAACCTTGCTATTATTAGGCATCCATATTTCTCTGACATTTGGTCATATTAAGGTGACTCATGCTTATAAAAATTCTTATTGGCGGTTTATTATTACTTATGTTGTACAGTTTGTTTCAAGCTATGCGTGTGATGATGCAAGGGGATCATGCGAAAACAAACATGTCAAAGTTTATTGGCCGACGCGTATTACTCTCAGCTATTATTATATTACTAATTATTATAGGGGTGGCGACTGGATTAATTGAAGCTAATCCTAGACCTTATTAAGTCGTATCTTTATTTTTTTAAAATTTAATATTTAGTTAAAGACAAAAGCAGCCATATCAAACGATATAGCTGCTTTTTATTTGTTTACAGAATGTATACAAAGAAAAATAACATTACCCAAACTACGTCGACAAAATGCCAATACCAGCTTCCGGCTTGAAAAGCAAAATGGTTATCAGGCGTAAAGTGTCCTTTTTGCACTCTAAACCACAATACAATTAATATCACAGTACCTAAAGTAACATGCATACCGTGAAAACCAGTCAGCATAAAGAACGTATTACCGTATAGACCAGAATCTAAAGTCAAACCAATATCATAAGCGTGGATATATTCTTCAACCTGTAATGCTAAGAAAATGCAACCTAAGATGATGGTAAGACCTAACATCCATGATAACTGTTTGCGTTTATTCTGCTCTAAACCAACATGCGCATAATGGCATGTGATTGATGATGTTAATAACAGCAATGTGTTTATGAGTGGTAATCCAAACCAGCCCATTTGTGTTGATTCAGTACCACCTGGTGTTTGCAATAATGGCCATACAGCCTCAAATCCAGGCCATAACACTTCATTTGTCATCGCATTATTCGATGCACCGCCTAACCATGGTATGGCAATCATACGAGCATAAAACAAAGCACCAAAGAAGGCCGCAAAAAACATCACCTCTGAGAAGATAAACCATGCCATACCCTGGCGATAGGAGCGGCCAAGTTGAGCTGAATACAACCCTGACATAGATTCGTGTATTTGATTACGAAACCAGCCTGTTACCATGACGATTAGCATCACAATCCCAGCAAGTAAAATCCATCCACCGAACCCTTCTTTACCTTTAGATACTTCAATAGTGAAGTTACCTGCCCCTACGGCAATTAAAAATAATGCAACTGCGCCTACAATGGGCCAAATGCTTTGTTCAGGGACATAATATTTTTCGTATTGTTCTTGCTGTGCCATTAAAGGACTCCTTTACTCAGATACTTCTGCTTGAGCAGCAGCGACTTTTTCAGCCGCAGCAGTCACATCATACAAAGTATATTGAACAGTAAATGTGGTTAATTCTTCGGGAATTTGTGGATCAACGTAAAACTGCATCGGCATCACTGCCTCCTCGCCAGAAGGAAGTGGTTGATTATTAAAACAAAAACATTCAGTTTTATTCAAGTAGATCGCCGCTGTCCCAGGAGATACGGATGGAATTGCTTGTCCAACAATATCTCGGAACGCAGGATTTCGAACATAAAACTCAACCGTATTTAGCTCACCTGGATGTACCTGAATACGCTCAGTTCTTGCTTCAAATGCCCAAGGCATCCCTGTGGTTGTTTTTGTTATAAATTCCACAGTGATGAGCCTATCTTTGTCTATATCTATTGCTTCATAAACAATGGCAGTTTCATTCGTTTTTCCATTAATGCCTGTGATATCACAGAACACGTCGTACAGAGGGACCAAGGCAAAACCAAAAGTGAACATTCCAAAGACAATCGCGACTAGTTTAATGACTAGTTTCTTATTTGGACTTTCGTTGTATTGTTCACTCATTACCTGTTCCCTATAAATGTAATACTTACTTAATTACAGGGGGTGTATCAAACGTATGATACGGCGCTGGTGAAGGTATTTCCCACTCCAACCCTTCAGCGCCATCCCATACTTGGTCTGTTGCTGGTTCACCTTGCTTACGGCATGCTTTGATGAGTAACGCTAAGAAAATTAGCTGTGATAAACCAAATGCAAAACCACCGATACTTATCCATTTATTAAAGTCGGCAAACTGTAATGCATAATCAGGGATACGGCGAGGCATGCCCGCTAAGCCAACAAAATGCATAGGGAAGAACAGCACGTTAACAGACACTAATGATGCCCAAAAATGCCATTTGGCCAATGTATTGTCGTACATCACACCAGTCCACTTAGGTAACCAATAATAAGCTGCTGCCATTATTGAGAACACAGCACCCGTTACTAGCACATAATGGAAGTGTGCAACGACAAAGTATGTATCATGGTATTGGAAATCTACCGGCGTAATGGCAAGCATTAATCCGGATAACCCACCAATCGTAAATAAGACGACAAAGGCAATGGCAAATAACATTGGGATTTCAAATGTCATAGAACCACGCCACATTGTAGCGACCCAGTTAAAGACTTTTACCCCGGTTGGAACTGATATCAGCATAGTAGCAAACATGAAGAACATTTCAGCAGCTACTGGCATCCCGGTGGTAAACATATGGTGAGCCCATACAATAAAGGATAACAATGCGATTGATGCAGTTGCATAAACCATAGAGGCATACCCAAACAACTTCTTACGAGCAAATGTAGGGATAATGTGCGAGATAATACCAAACGCAGGTAAAATCATAATATACACTTCAGGATGACCAAAGAACCAGAATATGTGTTGGAACATCACCGGATCGCCGCCACCTGCAGCATTGAAAAAGCTAGTGCCAAAATATTTATCCGTTAAAACCATAGTCACCACACCAGCAAGTACCGGCATGACTGCAATCAATAAAAATGCAGTAATTAACCATGTCCAAACAAACATTGGCATTTTCATCCATGTCATACCTGGCGCGCGCATATTCCAAATGGTCACGACCACATTAATCGCACCCATGATAGATGAAATACCCATAATATGGACAGAGAACACAAACAATGCCGTACTATCACTGCTATAAGTAGTAGATAAAGGAGCATAGAATGTCCAACCAAATGCTGGACCACCACCTTCTAGAAATAAGGATGATAATAAAATCAAGAACGCAAATGGTAAGATCCAAAAGCTCCAATTATTCATTCGCGGTAACGCCATGTCAGGCGCACCAATCATCATCGGAATTAACCAATTCGCTAGACCTGTGAATGCCGGCATAACGGCACCAAATACCATGATCAAACCATGAACAGTGGTCATTTGGTTAAAGAAATTAGGATCAACAATTTGCAGACCGGGCTGGAATAATTCCGCTCGGATTACCATGGCCATCGCTCCACCTGTTAAAAACATGATGAAAGAAAACCATAGGTATAAACTGCCTATGTCTTTATGGTTGGTTGTAAATAACCAGCGCTTAATCCCAGTTGGAATGTGGTGGTGATGGTCATCATGTTCGTCATGATGAAGTGTATCGGTAGCAGTACTCATTCTCAGTGCCCCCTATTTACCATTAGCATAAGTATGCACTTCAGACGCTTGTACAATATCACCAGTATTGTTGCCCCATGCATTACGTTGATATGTGATTACCGCTGCAATCTCAGATAGTGTGAGCTGTTTTGCAAATGACTGCATTGCGGTACCTGTTCGGCCATTGAGTAAGATATCAATATGACCTGAGCGATCATTGAGTGCTAGACTACTACCTTTAATAGCAGGAAATACACCCGGTAAACCTTCACCATTTGGCATGTGACATGCAGCACATTTTGCCAAATATACCTTTTTACCTGTCGTCATTAACTCATCCATGCTCATATTCATTGCTAATAAACGCTCTTCTTCTTCTTTAGCAATTTGGATTGCGGCAATTTTTTCATTTTTCCAAGCTTCATAATCTGCTGGATCTTTAGCAATAACTACAATTGGCATGAACCCATGGTCTTTACCACATAGCTCGGCACATTGACCACGGTATACGCCTGGTTCATTTACATTAGTCCATGCTTCGTTGATAAATCCTGGATTAGCGTCTTTCTTCACCGCAAAATCAGGTACCCACCATGAATGAATCACATCATCTGAAGTAATTAAAAAACGTACTTTTTGTCCAGTAGGAATGACTAATGGGCGATCTACTTCAAGTAAGTAATTCTCCCCTTTAGAAAATTTATTGGATATCTGTTCGCGCTGAGTCGCTAAATTTGAAAAATACTCAATATCTGAGTCCATGTACTTATAATGCCATTTCCACTGGGAGCCTGTAACAAGAACTGTCAAATCGGCATCCGATGTATCTTCCATTGCAATAAGTGTATTCGCCGCAGGTACAGCCATTAAAATCAAAATAATAAAAGGTATTACCGTCCAGGCAATCTCAACTTTGACACTTTCATGAAAGTTTGCAGGTTTAGCACCTCGAGATTTTCGGTGAAGGTACATAGACACAAACATGACACCAAATACAACAACAGCAATACCTATACAGACCATAAACATCAACATATGCAGATCATACACTTGGCTACTGATATCCGTGACACCTTGACGTAAGTTGAGGTCACTTCTTCCTTCTGACTCAACGGACTGAGCCAATGTAGGTAATGAAAGGCACATTGCAAACAATGATGTCCCAATTTTTGTGAGTAGGTTCACTAACCACCTCCAAGAAAATTAAACAAAGCAAAACCTTGGCAAATCATAATTTTGTTAATGTTTTACACCAATTGTTAAGCATAACTACCACTTATGTAAACGTGATGTTAAACAATGTATGATAAATACACAACTTTTTTATTGTTTATTTTCAATTAGCTAGAAGGATTCATAGAAAACACCAGTACAAAAATTCTTACACCTATTAATTCTACTCAATATAAACGTTGAACTTTTTTTATTAGCTACCAGTTCGCGAATTTTTGAGCAAAAAAAAGAGTGCTGGTCAAACAAACCAACACTCTTTTTATAATTGATAAATATGTGAATTACCTTCTCATATTAATCTTTATCATAAATAAAATTACATCCAGTCAGCATTTCTAATTACCCCTACGGCAATTCCTTCGATATTAAAGGGCTCTTCAGCTAAATCTACTTTGATAGGATCAAAATCTTCATTCTCTGCATGTAATAGTACATGCTGACCATTTTTCTCTAAACGCTTAACCGTGACATCCTCTCCAACACGTGCCACGACAACCTGCCCGTTATGCACGTCGATAGTCCGATGCACAGCCAATAAATCCCCATCTAAAATGCCAATATCTTTCATCGACATACCATTCACTCGTAACAAGAAATCAGCTTGAGGATGAAATAAATTCGGGTCGACTTGATAATGAGATTCAACATGCTCTTGCGCAAGAATCGGTTCTCCGGCAGCCACCCGACCAATTAAAGGCAAACCTAACTCCTCAGGTGTGTCATCTAATGGAATATTCAATTTAATGCCACGAGACGTCCCTGCAAGAATTTCGATAACACCTTTTCGGGCTAATGCTTTGAGATGTTCTTCAGCAGCATTTGGCGATTTAAATCCTAATTGCCGTGCAATCTCAGCACGAGTGGGGGGCATCCCCGTGTCAAGCATTTTTGCTTTGATTAAATCGAGAACTTCTTGTTGTCTGGGAGTTAGTGGACGCATAAACAGCCTGTTAATTAATACAGTTACTGTTAGTATATCCAGTATTATCTAAATTACAACCCCTGATAAATATCCCTAACCGAAATTGTCATGTATAATCTGGTAAAAATATTGAAGGGTACATCGTAGTTCATGTCTTTTTTTAAAAAATGCTTAATTTCGTTATTATATTGGCCTATCAGGATCTTAGTTAAACCACATACGATCCCTGCCGATGTCAGTGGTGAGCTGGGTATTGAGCCTACTAAGCCTATCATTTATTTATTGCATACTGATTCCATCGCCGATCAACTTGCCTTAGCCTATTCGACTAAAAAGCTTGGATTACCAAGTCCATTATCTCCAGTTAAACTTAAAGACTCGCAACATCCATCGTGTTTATATCTGTATTCTCCAACACCTATATTTAGCAAAACGCCTCCGAAAACAAAAATTGAAATGCAATTTACTGCACTCTTCCATACCCATAGAGCGCAACCAGATTTAGACATTCAAATAGTTCCTGTTTACATCACTTGGGGTCGCGCTCCCGAAAAATCTAAACCAGGATTTTCTGATCTTATTGTCGATGTCGCTTCACCGAGTTGGCTACGTAAATTATTTATTGTGTTATTTTTAGGTAGAGATAATTTTGTATCCTACTCTCGATCTGTATCTTCTCAGTTCATGGCGCAACAACATGGTGACGATAATAAAATTGCACGGAAACTCCTTCGTGTAGCCGCGACCCATTTCCAACGTAAACGCCAAGGACTTATTGGTCCAACATTATTAGAACGACAAACCTTACATTCTGCAGTCATCGGTTCTAACTCAGTAAAACTGGCGATGCGCGATTTAGTCCGCACCAAAAATGTCTTGCCAGAAAAAGCGAAACAAGACGCTCATCAATACCTTGATGAAATTGCCGCTGATTATCGTGAAGGCTTAGTTCGTTTCGCCAATCGCATCCTCACTCCGATATGGAATAAAATTTATAACGGTATATCTGTTTCAAATGCAGCCAAAGTCCGCGAACTTGCCCGTAACGGTCACGAAATCATCTATGTACCATGTCATCGCTCTCACATGGACTACCTGTTATTAACGTATGTTATTTATCATGAAGGTCTAGTTACTCCACATATTGCCGCAGGGATTAACTTGAATTTTTGGCCAGCAGGGCCGATTTTTAGACGTGCTGGCGCTTTCTTTTTGCGTCGAAGTTTCGCCGGGAACAAAGTCTACACTGCGGTTTTTCGTGAATACTTAGAGTTATTATTTAATAAAGGTTATTCGGTAAAATATTATCCTGAAGGGGGCCGCTCCAGAACAGGGCGATTACTGCCTCCTAAAACCGGTATGTTAGCAATGACTGTTCAGGCAATGACTAAAGGTATTAATCGACCAGTGAGCATAGTGCCGGTGTATATTGGTTATGAAAATGTCATGGAAGTAAGCTCTTATGTTAAAGAGCTTAAAGGTAAATCTAAAAAGAAAGAATCGCCACTACAAGTGCTTGGTGCAATTAAAAAACTACGTAATTATGGTCATGGTTATTTGAATTTTGGTGAACCTATTCAATTGAATAAATTTCTCGACCAACATGCGCCTGAATGGAGCAATAATATAGATGCAGATGACCTAACTAAAAAACCACAATGGCTGACCCCAGCGGTAAACTGTTTAGCTGATAATATTATGTTAGAGATCAATAAATCAGCTGCGCTTAATGGCATGGCAATGGTTTCTTTATGCTTACTTGCCAGTAAAACGATGACAATGAGTCAAACAGAGATAGAACAATCGATTAATGACTATTTAATGTTATTTAAGGCGCTACCTTTTTCAGACACGATGTCAATTCCAGCATATTCTGCCCCAGAGCTTGTCAACGATGTACTAGCCTTAAAACGACTCGAAGTTAAAAAAGATAAATATGGATCTCTTGTATCACCATTTGCAGGCAAAGCTGTTGCGTTGACTTATTATCGTAATAACATTATTCATTTATTTGCATTGCCTAGCCTTATCACAGCTTTAGTATTTTCTAAAAATGGTTGTGAAAAATCTCACATCATGACAACGGTTAAAACCATTTATCCGCTGCTGCGTAATGAGCTATTTATTTATTTTACGCTTGAAGAAGCACTCACTTATACAGAAGCTTGTATTACACAGCTAAAAGCCCAAGGGTTACTTATCCAATCAGGTCGAAAAATTGTCCCACCTTCAGCTTCAACACCACATTTCCATAGTGCTTGGTTGTTGTCTCGCGTAATGCAAGACACCTGGCAGCGTTATGCGGTCGTATTGACCGTATTAGGAAGTAATAAGGGTGTCAGTCGCGGAGAATTAGAACGAGAGTCGCGCAAAATTGCTGAACGTTTATCTAACCTATATGGTGTCAGCTCGCCTGAATTTTCTGATAAAAATGTCTTTGCTATGCTCGTGAATAGTTTACGTGAAAACGACCTATTAGAATCGGATGAAAGTGGTTCGCTGCATTTAAATGATAATTCAACGGCACTGCACGATTTAGTCAACGAAATTGTCTGGCCAGAAATCGTGCAACATTTACAAAAGATTTAGGCAGTTAGTGACTGCCTAAGAAAAATTGATACGCAGCATTGCCGGTATGTTCTTGGTAGATATAACCAAGAGCATCAAGGTGTTTTTCAAAATCTAAAGACGCATCTTCAGGTAAATCAAAACCTACTAAGACTAATCCTTCAGCTGCACCGTGGTTGCGGTAATGGAACAAGGTAATATCGTAACGCTCACCTAAGGTATTCAAAAAGTGCATTAATGCGCCAGGATACTCAGGAAACTCAAAACCAAACACTCGCTCTTTAATCGCTACTGGCGGTTTTCCACCCACCATATGTCTCACGTGTAATTTAGCAAGCTCATCGTTTGACAAATCTACTGCTTCATAACCATTTTGAGCCAAAGTAGCGGTTAACTCAGCGTATTCTTCTAAACCACGTTTCAATTTAACACCAACAAACACATAAGCCTGTTCGGCATTAGCAAAGCGATAGTTGAATTCGGTGATATTAATACCGCCAAGCACTTCACAAAAACGTTTAAATGAACCTGTAACCTCAGGAATTTTAACCGCAAATACGGCTTCTTTTCCTTCTCCTAACTCGCAGCGCTCAGACACATAACGCAATGTGTGAAAATTAATATTCGCACCACATAAAATGCCACCGATATGCTGACCTTTGATGTTATTGGCTTGACAATACTTGCGTATAGCGGCAACTGATAGTGCCCCTGCAGGCTCTGCAATCACACGAGTGTCATCAAAAATATCTTTGATTGCCGCACAGATTTCGTCATTGCTTACGGTCATGACTTCATCGACATATTGCTGACAAAGACGAAACGTTTCTTGGCCCATGATTTTGACCGCTACACCATCGGCGAAAATGCCCACCGTCGGTAACATCACTGGCTCACCCGCTTCTAATGCAGCGGCTAAACACGCAGATTCCGCTGATTCAACCGCGATGATCTTTACATCCGGCTTGAGCTGTTTAACATACACCGCAATACCAGCGGCTAAACCACCCCCGCCAACCGCAATGAATAAAGTATCCAAATCCGGCTGTTGTTCTAACATCTCACGGGCAATGGTTCCTTGACCAGCAATCACATCAGGCTCGTCAAACGGTGGAATATAGGTTAAGCCCTTGTCGATACACAACTGCTGTGCAAATTGCGATGCGGTATCAAAACTGGTTCCGTGTTGGACGATAGTAACCCACTCACCGCCAAAACGGCGCACAGCATCAACTTTGATATCTGGCGTGGTTTCCGGCATGACAATCGTGGCATGAATTTGTTTCTTCTTCGCCGCGTAAGCCATCCCTTGAGCATGGTTCCCTGCTGATGCAGCAATCACGCCTTTTTCCAATTGCGCTTGAGACAACTGACAAATACGATTATAAGCGCCACGTAATTTAAATGATTTAACCGGCTGCTGATCTTCTCGTTTTAAATAAATCTGATTACCCAATTCTCCCGATAACCGATTCATTAAATCAAAATCAGAATTAACAGCCGCCTCATAGACAGGTGCGAGTAGGATCTTCTTTAAATATTCACTGGCGCTTACATGGCTCATAATTTAGATATCTTCTAATTTTGATGGATCACGCACCGCACCTTTATCGGCACTGGTCGCTAACATGGCAAATTGACGTAATGCGAGTGACACTTTACGTTCACGGTTCACTGGCTTATATGGACGCTCGCGCGCTTCCATTTTCACTCGGCGAGCATCAAGCTCTTCCGCTGATACCAACACGTCAATAGTACGATTTGGGATATCAATGGCAATCTGATCACCCTCTTCGACTAAGGCGATACCGCCGCCACTGGCCGCTTCTGGTGAACAATGCCCAATCGATAGACCCGAAGTGCCTCCAGAGAAACGACCGTCGGTGATCAATGCACAATCTTTTCCTAACCCTTTAGATTTCAAGTAAGAGGTTGGATATAGCATCTCTTGCATACCTGGACCACCGCGAGGGCCTTCATAACGGATCACGACGACATCACCCGCTTTTACTTCATCATTTAAAATCGCTTTCACTGCGTCATCTTGAGATTCATAAATACGTGCAGGTCCTGTGAATTTGTGGATAGATTCATCCACCCCAGCGGTTTTAACAATACAGCCTTTCTCGGCGAGATTACCAGTTAAGACTGCTAAGCCACCCTCTTGGCTATACGCATGTTCAATGGAACGAATACAGCCCTTTTCTCGGTCATTATCACTGTCGTCCCAGCGACAGCTTTGCGAGAACGCTTGTGTAGTTCTGATACCAGCAGGACCTGCTCGATAGAATTTGTCTGCTTCAGGATTATCACGAGTGATATCCATCGACGCAATCACTTCGCCAATGCTGGTGCCTAAAACATGTGGATTATCCGCATGTAACAGACCCGCTTTATTTAACTCGTTCAAAATACCCAATACACCACCGGCACGATGGACATCTTCCATATGGTATTGCGGTGTAGCAGGCGCCACTTTACATAAATGAGGCACTTTACGAGAAAGACGATCAATATCATCCATGGTAAATGGCACTTCACCTTCAATAGCGGCTGCTAATAAATGTAAAATGGTGTTCGTCGACCCACCCATCGCAATATCCAAACTCATGGCGTTTTCAAAGGCGTTGAAGTTCGCAATATTACGAGGTAGAGCACTTTCATCATCATCGCCATAATAGCGTTGACATAATTTCACGATTTCTTGACCCGCACGAATAAATAGCTGCTCACGGTCGGCGTGTGTCGCAAGTAAAGAACCATTGCCAGGCAATGATAAGCCTAGCGCCTCGGTTAAGCAGTTCATTGAGTTCGCGGTAAACATACCTGAGCAGGATCCACAGGTAGGACAGGCTGAACGTTCGATTTCATCAGAGTCGGCATCGGAGACTTTATCATCTGCCGCAGCCACCATTGCATCCACCAAATCAAGTTTGATGATTTGGTCAGAGAGTTTCGTTTTACCTGCTTCCATCGGACCACCTGAAACAAAAATCACAGGCACATTCAAGCGCATTGAAGCCATTAACATCCCAGGCGTGATTTTGTCACAGTTAGAAATACACACTATCGCATCAGCACAATGAGCATTCACCATATATTCGACCGAATCAGCAATGATTTCACGCGACGGCAAGCTATAAAGCATACCCGAATGACCCATCGCAATACCATCATCAACGGCAATGGTGTTGAATTCTTTCGCCACACCACCGGCCGCTTCAATACTACGCGCAACTAGTTGCCCCATATCTTTTAAATGCACATGCCCTGGTACGAATTGAGTAAATGAGTTGGCTACCGCAATAATCGGTTTCCCAAAATCACTATCTTTCATTCCAGTCGCGCGCCACAATGCACGTGCACCAGCCATATTACGACCTTGAGTAGTCGTTGCCGAACGAAGTTTAGGCATAATTAATCTCTCTTTTCAAAACGAATAAACGGTTTCATTACTGGAATTAGTTACCATGATAATACACCTTAACTTACCTTTACGGTAGGGCAGGTTCATAGTACTAAAGATATCTATTTAGTTTGGTATGTAAGTGAATACATTGATTATTTATCAATATATTCTCTAAATGTGGTCACTGATTGAGCGAACGCTCTTTTTATAGTAAGCCTTATTTTAAGTAGAATTGCAAGCGATTCGTCACCTTACGATGAGTTGCTTCACTTTCCTGAACTGATGACCTGTTTTATACCTAATTTGCATATCCTGATCTTCTTCATCTTCCATTTTGGCTATGCTTAACCCTATACCATTTATCCATTCATAGGAGCGACGATGCCCTTATCCGTTATCCATGCGCGCAGTGCTATTGGTATTAAAGCGCCTCTCATCACGATTGAAGTCCATATATCCGCAGGGCTACCGGCTTTTAATGTCGTAGGTTTACCTCATCGTAGCATTTCCGAAGCCAAAGAGCGGGTCCGCAGCGCTATTCTGAATTCGGGCCTAACCTTTCCTCCCAAGCGCATTACCATCAATTTATCACCGGCCGACCTACCTAAACAGGGCGCACGATTTGATCTCGCCATTGCCGTGGGCGTTTTAGCTGCCAGTGGACAAATCCCAATTAATCAATTACATCACTATGAATTTATGGGCGAGCTTGCTCTATCAGGAGAGCTACGTCCGGTTGCTGGTGCCTTTATTGCGGCGTTATCATTACCACGGACTAAGTCGTTGATCACCTGCTCCGAGCATCAAGACGAATTAAGTGTCATCCCTCATCTTAAATCATTTTATGCGGCACATTTACAAGATATCATCACATTTTTTCATGATCACGCTCATGCTGGTTCAACGATTATCTCTAATCCCGCTAAGCCTACTCCCAGGCATTTTCACAGCGACAATACTGAAGCCGATTTTAGGGATGTGTTAGGTCAACCTCACGCAATCAATGCCTGCTTATACGCTGCAGCTGGCGGTCATAATTTGCTCCTCTACGGTGCGCCAGGCTCTGGTAAAACAATGCTCGCAGAACGTATTGCTTCGATCATGCCACCGCTCACACAAACTCAAGCTATTGAAAATGCAGCCATTCACTCAGTGGCTGGATTAGATGTTGCATCGCTCTGGGGCAGACGACCATTTCGTCAACCACACCATAGTTCATCAATCCCTGCGTTAACTGGCGGCGGTGTGAAGTTTTGCCCAGGAGAAATGACCCTAGCAAATCATGGGGTGTTATTTTTAGATGAATTGGCGGAGTTTTCGGCCCATGCATTAGACCATCTTAGACAACCCTTAGAGGCGAATACGATTGCCGTTGCTCGCGCTCAGTATCACCTCATCCTACCCGCTCATTTCCAACTCATTGCAGCAATGAATCCAAGCCCTACTGGTGATATTTATAATAATCGCAGTACCTATGATCAAACGGTTCGATACTTGCAAAGAGTTTCCGGCCCCTTATTAGACCGCATTGATATTCAAATAGAGGTGAAAAAAGTGCCCATCAGTGAACTTAGTACACTTAGCCAAACCTCTCCAAGCACTCAATCACGAACATCTTCAGCGACTTTAAAAGCCACTGTCGCTGATACTCAAGCTCGACAAATTTCACGACAAGGCTGTTTGAATGATGCTTTAGACGCCTCTCAAATCAAAGAGTTTTGTCAGTTAGACGAATTATCTTCTGAGTTTTTTAATCGCGCTATCGAAGAATTGGAGTTATCAGCGAGGGTCTACCAGCGCGTTTTAAAAGTCGCGCGAACAATCGCCGATTGTCATTCTGCAGAGAACATCGATTTTGAGCATCTTCGTGATGCCTTAAAATTACGCGCATTTGATCGCTTTGTGCACCACTATACTCAATATGAAAAAATTGTGTAAATGACATCTGCAGTTGTTGATAGAACCGACGCGGTCTCACTTACAACTCAAACATGGCTTTAATCATCGGCTCGTCTTGCTTTCGGGTATGACAACATAACCCAATCTGATATGACTCAATATCGTCAATGTTTATCGCAATCACTTGGTTTGATTGTGCGGAATTATCAAGCACAATCGATGGTACAATTCCGATACCAAAACCTAGAGCCACCATACTCACGATCGCTTCATTTCCCCCGACGGAAGCATAGACTTTTGGTCGAATATTATGCTCAGCAAACCAATGATGCACAATGCGTTTTGAGGGCCCAGATTCTGGCATGATTATTTGATGCTGATCCCATTTTATTTGACGTAAGTGCCTGATCCCTAGCGACTTAGGCACGACTAATACTAACGGCACATCATCAATGGCTTTAAAACGAATATCAGGATGCATTTGCGGTGTTTTTATCGATATCGCGACATCAGCCTGTCCATCAAGCACTTTTTGAATGGATAATGCAGGATCGCCGGTCACCAGTTTAATATCGACCTGAGGGTGCTGAGCACGAAACTGATTCAGCATACCAGGTAAGTGTGAATGTGCCGCCGTGACCGAGCAGTATACGCTCATCTCACCCGTTAAATACTGTGTTTGTTGCGCTAACTGTGATTGCAGTGATTGCCATTGCTGCACTGTCTCAATACTAAACGATAAAAACAGTCGTCCTTCTGGCGTCAGTGAGACCTTACGATTATTACGCTGAAATAGTGTGGCACCTGCGTCTTGTTCTAGCCGTTGGATCGCACGACTGAGTGTTGAAGGAGTAACAAACATCGCTTTCGCGGTCTGCCCAAAATGCAGTGATTGGGCCAAATGATTGAACATCGCGAGAGATTTAATATCCATTAACACACCTAAAAATCAATATAAACAACATCTTGCAATTAATGCAACACAGTTTTGCAAATATATCATTTTTCAACACATAAATCTTAGTTTATATTCCACACCAATCGTCACTGATTATTTGATGGGTGCATTATTCCACCCTGAGCGAACCCATTTTAGTTTGAACAACACGAGAAATCACCATGGCTAACTATTTTAATACATTACCTTTACGCGTTCAGCTTGACCAACTAGGTCAATGCCGTTTTATGGATAGAGAAGAATTTGCAACAGGTTGTGATTTCTTGAAAGGCAAGAAAATCGTCATCGTAGGTTGTGGTGCACAGGGCCTTAACCAAGGTCTTAACATGCGTGATTCTGGTTTAGATGTATCTTATGCATTACGCCAAGCTGCTATCGACGAAAAACGTGAGTCGTTCCAGCGCGCATCAGAAAATGGGTTTACTGTGGGTACTTACCAAGAGCTTATCCCAACAGCTGACATCGTATATAACCTCACTCCTGATAAGCAACACGCATCAGTAGTTGAAGCGGTAATGCCATTAATGAAGCAAGATGCTACTTTAGGGTATTCACACGGTTTCAACATCGTTGAAGAAGGTCAACAAATTCGTAGCGACATCACTGTTGTGATGTGTGCACCTAAATGTCCTGGTACTGAAGTTCGTGAAGAATATAAGCGTGGCTTTGGTGTACCGACTCTAATCGCCGTTCACCCAGAAAATGATCATCTTGGTCAAGGTTGGGATATAGCTAAAGCATTAGCATCGGCGACTGGTGGAGACCGTGCAGGTGTACTTGAATCTTCATTCGTAGCGGAAGTTAAATCTGACCTTATGGGTGAGCAAACTATTTTATGTGGTATGCAACAAACCATCGCTATTTTAGCCTACGACAAAATGGTTGCTGACGGCGTTGATGCAGCATATGCAGGTGCGTTAATCCAATACGGTCTTGAAGCGATTACCGAAGCGCTTAAGATTGGTGGCGTAACCAACATGATGGATCGTCTTTCTAACCCAGCGAAAATCAAAGCATATGATTTATCAGTAGAGTTAACTGAGTTATTACGTCCGCTATTTGAAAAACACCAAGATGACATCATCGGCGGTGAATTCTCTAAAACGATGATGATCGATTGGAGCAATGGCGATGCGAACTTATTAAAGTGGCGTGAAGAGACGCGTCAAACTGGTTTTGAAAATGCACCTGCTTACGAAGGTACTATTGATGACCAAGAGTTTTTCGATAAAGGTATTTTATTAGTCGCTGCCATTAAAGCCGGTGTTGAATTAGCGTTTGATGTGATGGTTGAAGCAGGTATCTTACCTGAGTCAGCGTACTATGAGTCGCTACACGAAACCCCATTAATCTCAAATACGATTGCACGTAAGCGTTTATATGAAATGAACGTTGTTATCTCTGATACTGCTGAATACGGTAACTATTTATTCGCTAATGCAGCAGCACCATTAATTGCACAGCACATCATGCCGAAAATGACCAGTGAATACATTGGTGGTGGTTTGACTGATACTTCAAATGCAGTGGATAACATGCGTTTAGTGGAAGTGAATAAAGCTATCCGCGAACACGGTGTTGAGTGGATTGGTGAAGAGCTTCGTGGCTACATGACAGACATGAAAGCGATTATTGAATCGAACTAAGTCAACAGATTCGTTAATCAGTATTCAGTACTGATTAACACCCTTCTGTCGTTAGGTGCTTTACTATAAAGCCCTTTTGCCCGGCCAATTTGGCCGGGTTTTTTCGTTTTAAAGGCTCTAGTGAACATTGTTTTATAGCTAAGACTCATTCCGAGGGACTCATTCCGAGCGATTCATTCCGAAGGAGAACCCACTTTAAATAACATCAAACTCACCATGCCAAAAATGAAAAAACCGATAATAATAGGCAAGATATTGGTTGTTAGAAAACTGTCTACAAAAATAGCAATAGGAACGGATATCGCACTACTAATAGCACCGATTAAAGCGGCGCCGATTCCTGCGACTTGTCCTAAAGGCTCCATAGCCAATGAATTCATATTGCCGAAAATGATCCCAACAAAGAAGAAATCGACAAATAAAGTGCCGATTAATAACATTATCGGAGGCATACCATCATAATATAATGCCATTATTAAAATTAGTAACGATACGACAATGTGTCCATACAATGCGATATGACATAATTTGAACATGCCAACGCGCTCTACTAACTGTGAATTGATGAAAGATGCAATCCCTATCGAAAATGCTAACGTTGCAAAAATATAGGGAAACCAATCGCCCATATCATACATCTCTTGGTAAATGGTTTGGGAAGCACTGATATAAGCAAGGAAAGCCCCAAACACACAGCCCATTACGCCAATATAAGCCATCACCTGACGGTGGGTGAGGATGAATTTAGCGGATATTTTTGCTTGGGTCATTGAAAATGGCTGACGATTGGCTTTGGTCAAGGTCTCTGGTTGTCTCAACATAAACCATATGCCTGTTAAGGCGCCAATCACTAAGAATGCAACCAAGATATACCACCAGTTAAATGCCTGCATTATTAACTGGCCCATAATCGGTGCGATCATGGGTACCATGATAAAGACCATCATAATAAATGACATCACTTTGGCCATTTGATTACCCACGTAGATATCACGGATAATCGCCATACAGGAAATACGTGGACCAGATACGCCAAACGCTTGCACAAAACGTCCCAAAAGCATCATTTCCATTGAGGTGGCTACCATACAAATGCCTGTCCCTACCGCGAAAATGGCCAACCCCAACAAAATGCTCGCACGCCGACCTTTTGTATCAGCATAGGGCCCAAAAAATAGCTGTCCAAAGCCCATGCCCACAAAAAACAGCGAGATCATCAGATGATTTTGTTGGGAACCCGAGCTATTGAGTGCGGTACCGATTTGATTCAATGCTGGTAATATCGCATCGATACATAACGCCACTAATGAGCTTAGCATAGCCATTAACGCCACAAACTCCGGCAGGGATAATGTCGCCTTGGCATGGGTTGTGTAGTCGTTCGTCGGGGTAGTCATGATGCGTGAACCTTTTGGTACAAAATAGCGGTGCAGGATACGCAAAAAGAGGATATTACGCTAGGTTTTTGATTTTGCCATTGCGTAAACTGTAAATCCAACTGTGAATTTTAAGCGGTTGCCCGCGAAGATGGGCTTCCTTCACAATGGACGTTCGCGCAACATTTTGTGCTTGGGCTTTGACGTTTAATTCACACAATCGTGCAGCTTTGGCTTCACCGCTTAATGCAGAAAGTTCAGTCCCATGTAAAGCGGCAATATCTTTAATATGCGCCAACCAATTATCTATTAATCCAAAGGATTCATCGGTCAAGGCAGCATCCACGCCACCACAACCATAATGACCACACACAATGATATGCTTTACTTTTAACACATCCACTGCATATTGCAGTACTGACAAACAGTTAAAATCAGTATGAACCACTAAATTGGCCACATTACGATGAACGAAAATATCACCTGGTAATAAATCGACAATTTGATTAGCAGGTACACGCGAATCTGAACAACCAATCCATAAATACATCGGAGTTTGTTGTTTAGATAAAGTATCAAAAAACTGGGGATCGCGGACCATGGTCTCATCTGCCCAGCGCAAATTATTCTCGAGTAACTTTTGGATCTCAGGCATGTAAATGTGACCTATTGGTTAAATGTGAACTGCGGAAACCATCGATGTAATGGCACTTTACCCATCGCACAGGCGTTCCCAACTAGGACCAGCAAAACTCCGAACGCAGAAAGTACAGACCATTGATAATCTTCAAAAAGGGTCGAGACTAATAATGCTACCAGTGGATAGACCAAGACAACATAAGCTGCTTTATCCGACCCAATCTGTTGCACTAACTTCATATAACAGCCAAATGCCACCACTGAACCAAATACAGCTAAATACAACAATGCGATGTAAAATGAAGGACGTTCGGGCCATATGACAGGGGTTTGCGTCACTATCAAACCTGCTGCAATAATCAAGCTACCATACAACATCGTATAAAAATTAAAACTGACTACGGGCACGGTTTCGAGTACTTTTTCAGACAAAATATTCCCTACCGAGGCACTGGTAAAAGAGCCTAAAGCAAATAGGATCCCAATCAGAATATAGCCTTGTTGTTCCAGCGCTTTGAGTTCAGGAGCAAATATCGCAGCAATCCCAATAAATCCGAGCGTTGCCCCGATGATCACCTCTGGACGCATGGGTTTACCCAGTACAACCCGGCGTAAAATCACGTTGAAATACACCACACTTGAGCTCATTAATGCAAGTAAAGCGCTCACAATATGCTGTTGGGCAGCATACAGTAACGTGTAATCAAGCGCATACAGAAACAGCCCTCCAGCAATAAAGCTGCGATGATAGCGCCAGCTAAATAATAAAGGATAGCGCTTCAGCAGCGCAATGCCCCCTAATATGATGGCAGCAATAAAAAAACGAATCCCGACTGAGTAAGCGGGATTGATGGTATCGATTTGAAAATTAATCGCAAACCAGGTGGTACCCCAAATTAAGGCACACACCACAAAGTAAACTGCATTAGGCATTAAAACGGCGCAGGGTATTGACGAAGTAAACTAGCCACTTCGGCTAAACACTCATCTGATAAATTCATATCAAACGCGGCGATATTTTCTTGCAACTGCTCCAGCGACGTCGCACCAATAATAGTAGATGTCACGCCATCAACCCGATCACACCACGCCAAAGCAAGTTGACTTGGCGTCATGTTATAGCGGTTAGCCACATCAACATAGGCCTGAATAGCCGCTTCGGTGGTGTCGTTTTTACGAAATAAACCATTGCGCTGTTCATAGGTTTGACGACTACCAGCAGGTAATTGACCATTGAGGTATTTACCGGATAACATCCCGCCAGATAATGGGGACCAAGGTAAGTATGCGACATCTTCACATACACATGACTCAATCAAAAACGGCCAATCTTTAGTATGCAGTAAATTAAATTCATTTTGAATCGATACTGGTCCTGGCATCCCGAGCTCTTTGGCCAAATTAATATAGGTATGGATCCCCCACGTCGTATCATCTGATAAGCCCCAATTGCGAATTTTACCCTCGTCTAAGGCTTTTTTGAGTCCTAATAAAATATCGCGCATATTATCGCGCTCAGCTTCCACATCTAAAGACGTCGGGCGCGTAAAGTTTAATGCATGTTTACCAAAATGCGGGGTCATGCGATTTGGCCAGTGTAACTGGTATAGATCAACGTAATCCGTGTTTAATCTTTGTAAAGAGCCTTCTAAGGCGATACCGACATTATTCCCGGTGATCGGCGCATTATTACGTACATAGGGAAAACCTGGCCCTGCGATTTTCGTAGCAATGATCCAGTCTTTGCGACGCGCAGGGTTATTAGCAATCCACTGACCAATAAAACGTTCAGTATCCGCGTAAGTCTTACCACTAGGCGGTACCGGATACATCTCTGCAGTATCCATAAAATTTATACCAGCATCCAGAGCATGATTAATTTGCTCAGCAGCCTCAGCCTGGGTATTTTGTAAACCCCATGTCATAGTGCCTAAACAAATACGAGATACTGATAATCCGGAGCGACCTAATGGTGAAAATTGCATATGAATTCCTAATGTTAATATTGATGCACTATCTAATACGGTTTATTGGCGAATATGACCATCACCAAAGACAACAAATTTTTGGGTCGTCAATGACTGCGCACCCATCGGTCCGTATGCATGTAGTTTCGAGGTAGAAATACCAATCTCGGCACCTAATCCCAGTTCTCCTCCATCCGAGAAACGTGAGGAAGCATTAATCATTACTACTGCAGAATTGATCTGTTGTAGGAACGCTTGTTGGCGTTGTTTATCTTCCGACACAATCACTTCAGTATGACCTGAATTATAGCGTTGTATATGAGCAATCCCCGCAGCAAAATCAGGCACAATTCGCACCGCTACTTCCATCGCTAAATATTCCGCTTCCCAATCTGCTTGCGTGGCTAAACTCGCATCGGCTAACGCACCAAAATAAGGCAAACTCTCAGCACATGCATGCACTTTCACGTCATGTTTAGCGAACATCACTGCTATTTTGGGTAAGACAGAAGCCGCGACACTGGCATGGACTAAGACCGTTTCTAATGAATTACATACACTCGTACGTTGAGTCTTACCATTTTCTACAATGGCGAGCGCTTTGGCTTCATCTGCAAATTCATCAATATAACAATGGCACACGCCTTTAAAATGCTGAATAACCGGTATTTGACTGTTGGCAGATACAAAACGAATCAGGCCTTCCCCGCCTCGCGGAATAATTAAATCGATGGATTCATGTAAGGTGAGCATAGTATTCATGATCCCGCGATCAGGGTCTGGGATCACTGTCACGGCGGCGCGATTAATACCATGTTGGTCAAACACAGTATGCAAACATGCTGCTAACGCCATATTGGAATGTAGCGCCTCTTTACCACCACGTAAAATCACCGCATTTCCGGCTTTAAAGCATAATGCTGCAGCATCGATCGTCACATTCGGGCGTGACTCATAAATCATGCCGATAACACCTAACGGAATACGCATTTGTCCCACTTCTATACCACTAGGCATGGTCGCTAATTCACTGATGGCGCCAACGACTTCTGGTTGATCTGCGATTTGCTCGACTGCTACCGCAATCGCTTCGATACGAGTCTCATCCAGTAGCAAACGATCTTGCATTGCTTGATCCATATTATCAGCTTGTGCTTGAGCGATATCTTGCTGATTAGCATTGATAATCTCTGCAGTACGGGTGCGTAGGGATGTCGCAATATCGCGAAGGATCGTATTTTTCTGTTCAGCGGTAAGTGTGGCGGTGATAATCGCCGCCTCTTTCGCTGCACGGGCAGCGGTGGTGATACAAAAACTCATGGAACTCCTTTTAATAGATAATTAAATTATCTCGATGAATGACAACACTCGCAGGAACATATCCTAATGTTGCTTCTATTTCATCACTATGATGGCCTTTTATCAAATATAACTCTTTACTAGAAAATAAGGCTATCCCTTTGCCGATGACCTCACCGGCATACAACACGTCTACCGCGTCTCCAGTATGAAAATCTTGGCTAATTTTTACCAAACCACTCGGTAATAGTGACGCCCCTTTATTGACTAAGGCATTACGGGCACCTTCATCTACATGGATTTGACCGCGACTGTTTAAAGTATGGGTTAACCACTGCGCGCGCGCAGTTTGCTGACTAGCTTGAGCAGCGAATAACGTGCCTTTACAACGACCTTCTCCTAAATGAGAGAAAACATCTGCATCAGTACCATTAACGATCAACGTTTGAATGCCAGACGCACAACAACGCTGTGCCGCTTGAATTTTAGTTTCCATACCACCGGTGCCTACTGCAGATCCAGCTCCACCGGCCATCGCTTCAATTTCAGGTGTAATCTGAGTCACAAGCGGAATCAGTATCGCATCAGAATTTACTCGTGGATCGGCATCATAGAGCCCATCAATATCAGAACAAATAATACACGTATCTGCTTGAGCAACGAGTGCGGTATATGCAGCTAAATTATCATTATCGCCGACTTTTAACTCATTAATGGCGACCGTATCATTTTCATTTACGATAGGAATAGCATGATGACGTAATAACTCACGAAAAGTATTTTGGATATTAATATAACGTTCACGATCATGCAGATCATCCATCGTCAGTAACACTTG
>Ga0209137_1000177_pt1 | contig 70976 bp, 65 predicted proteins | sample SaaInl5LU_22_DNA_FD_184642 | JGI IMG/M metagenome (GOLD analysis project Ga0209137, IMG submission 184642) | Marine microbial communities from expanding oxygen minimum zones in the Saanich Inlet - ESP_105LU_22_DNA (SPAdes) (version 2) | ecosystem: Environmental > Aquatic > Marine > Intertidal... | reverse complement strand
GGTAATGTTACAGAGCTATTTAACAATGTAGAGTTACCTCTAGTTTCTGTTTTAACAGCAATGGAAATAGAAGGTATTAATGTAGATACAGACTTTTTAAAAGAGCTTTCTGTTGCGTTATCTGATGATATCTTAAGATTAGAAAAAAGTATTTACGAGCAAGCAGGAGAAGAGTTTAATATTGCATCACCCAAACAATTAGGTGTTATTTTATTTGAAAAATTAGAGTTGGTTAAAAAACCAAAGAAAACCAAATCAGGTCAATATTCTACAGCAGAAGATGTATTGTCTTACTTAGCAAAAGACCATCAAATTATAAGAGATGTTTTAGAGTTTAGACAGTATAAAAAACTACAAAGTACTTATGTAGATGCATTGCCTAATGAAATTAATCCGAAAACCAATAGAATTCATACTGTTTATGCACAAGCAGTTGCTGCTACAGGACGTTTAAGTTCTAATAATCCTAATTTACAAAACATTCCTATTCGAACAGAAAGAGGACGTGAAGTACGTAAAGCTTTTGTTCCAAGAGATGAAAACTATGTTTTATTAGCTGCAGATTATAGCCAAATAGAATTAAGAATTATTGCTGCTTTAAGCGAAGAAGAAACGATGATGAACGCCTTTAAAAATGGAGAAGATATTCATGCTTCTACAGCTGCAAGAGTGTTTAATGTTCCTTTAGAAGAGGTTACACGTGAACAACGTAGTAATGCAAAAACTGTGAATTTCGGAATTATTTATGGGGTTTCTGCTTTTGGATTAAGTAATCAAACCAACTTATCTAGAAGTGAAGCAAAAGAATTGATTGATACGTATTATGAAACTTATCCTAAATTAAAAGCATATATGGCTGCTCAAGTAGATTTTGCAAGAGAGCATGGTTATGTAGAAACTGTTTTACATAGACGTAGATATTTAAAAGATATAAATTCTAGAAATGGAATGGTTAGAAGTGGTGCAGAACGAAATGCTGTAAACGCCCCAATACAAGGGTCTGCTGCTGATATTATAAAGTTAGCAATGATTAATATTTACAAGCGTTTTGAAGCAGAAGGATTTAAATCTAAAATGTTACTGCAAGTGCATGATGAATTAGTTTTTGATGCACATAAAGATGAACTAGAAACCATAAAACCAATTATAAAACATGAAATGGAAAATGCTTTTACAATGAGTGTTCCTTTAGATGTTGAGATTGGCTTGGGTGATAATTGGTTAGAGGCGCATTAATACTTAAAATGAATAAAAATCTAAAAGTTTTATATTCTTTTTTATTATTGATGATATTGAGTTGCAATTCCCTTAATCCTCTATACATGTCAGAAAAACCATTTGTAGCAACTTTTGATAATCAAGAAGAATTTCAAATAAACTGGAAAAATAATTCTTGGAAAAGTCCTGCATCTTATCAACTAGAAAAAGGGTTTTTAAAAATATCTACTAGACCCAATTCTAATGATCGTGTAAAAATTAGGAGTAGAAACACTTTTACAACAGGCAAGTATACTTGGCGAATTTTTGTACCTAAACTCAAATTATACGAGCAGGTAAGTATAGGTGCTTTTTTGTATCATAATCAAGAAAAAGAATTTGAATTTGACTTCGAAATTGGTTCAGGCCAAGAAAAAGATAGAGAAAAATTGGGTTTAAAAAATGATGAAGCTATTGTATTTTGTGTTTCTCAATTTGAACCTTTTAACTCTAGTCAATATCCTGTACAAATGAATGACTGGTCTACATTTACTATAGAGCTTTTAGATATAGACGGTTTCTATTTTGTAAAATGGTATATCAATAATCAATTGGTTAAAGAGTTACAAACACAAGTAGATGCATCAACATCATTTAGAGCACATTGTAGTTTAGAAAATCTTAGCTTTATTGGAGATAAAAAAACAACACAAGAAAATTTTGTGTTGTTCGATTATTTTGAATTTAAAAAATAAAAAGGTAGATGTTTTCTACCTTTTTTTTAATCTATTTTTTGGTGTTTTTCACTAAATTTTTGGTATACTTTTTCATTTCTTCATTATACTCTTCAATAGCTTCATTTAATTTTCCTTCATCCATTTTTTCATTGAATTCTTCAATAGCATCTTTCTTTGTATCTAAATACATTTTTAATGTTTCGTCTAATTCTTCTTTTAAATCATCAAATTGCTCATTAAATTCTTCTAAATTTTCTCTTATCTCTTTTACAGAAGCATTTTTTTCAGAAATTAACTCTAAATATTCTTTTTGAATATCTGCAACATCCTCCATAACTTCTTCTGTTTTTAAATACGCTGGAATAGAATTTCTTAGATTAGCTACTTTATAATTTAGTCTATTTAATTTTTCTGAAGTAGTAACAAAATTAGTATTGCTAACCTTTGCTAATTCTGTGTTTACAATGGTAAAATCTTCCCAATCTTCAAAACCTGCAATTCCTTTTGCATCTAGATAATATGAAATGGTTGAACCATCTTTCATTTTATAAGTTCTAGTTTTAATTTCCATTTCGTTTTTAGAACTATTAACTTTTAAATTATCAATTTCCTTATTAATTAAACTATCTTTTACTATTGAATCTTTTACAATTTTAACTTCTGCTATTTCAATAATTTCTTTTTCACTTTTCTTTTTATCATTACATGAAACTATTACTAATGTTATTGCAAAAGCAGCAATTACAAAAAGGTTTATTAAACTATCTTTAATTTTTTTCGTACTCATAATTTCTTTTTTTACAAAGATAAAATCAAGGCAGAGTCTCACTTTGCTCATATCAATTAAATTTTTGTTCTTATAAGAAAACTGAAAATTATCAAGTCATTATTTTTTATAAAGACTACTTTAAAAATGATTAATTTTGTTGCTGAAAATTATGAGCATTATTTCTAAAGACATACAAAAGGCAATTAGTCTATTAACTAATGAAGAATTAGTTGCAATACCTACAGAAACTGTATATGGTTTAGCAGGTAATATTTTTAGTGAAAAAGCAATTAAAAAAATCTTTGAAACAAAAAAAAGACCTTCATTTAATCCTTTAATTGTCCATATTTCTTCTATCAATGATTTAACAAAAGTGGTTAGTTATTTGCCTGAAAAAGCAAAAATTTTAGCACAACATTTTTGGCCTGGTTCTATGACCTTAGTTTTACCTAAAAAGGAAACAATCCCAGATTTAATTACTGCTGGTAAAAGTACAGTGGGTGTTCGTGTACCAAATCATCCAGTTGCTTTAGAATTGTTACATAAACTATCATTTCCATTAGCTGCACCAAGTGCAAATCCTTTTAATAGCATTAGTCCTACAAAACCAGAACACGTAGAAAATTATTTTAAAAATGATATTAAAATGGTGCTTGATGGAGGTAATTGTTTAAAAGGAATAGAATCTACTATTATTGGTTTTGAAAATGAAGAACCAGTGATTTACAGATTAGGATCACTTACTATTGAAGAGATACAAGATGTGGTTGGAGATGTCATTGTAAAGAATGAAAAAGAGGAAAATCCTGATGCTCCAGGAATGTTAAAAAAGCATTACTCACCTAAAACAAAAACTGTTTTTACAGATAATATTAGTAATGAAATTAAAAAGTATTTACCAAAAAAGATAGGAATACTTTCTTTTTCAGATACTTTTAAAACTAATGATGTAGTGCATGAAATTATTCTAACAGATAATTTTGACATGAATATAGCTGCCTCAAAACTATACAGTGCTTTACATGAGTTAGACCATTTAGAATTAGATGTAATTATAGCTGAAAAAGTACCTAATATTGGGTTAGGAAAATCTATAAATGATAGATTAAAAAGAGCTTCTTCTTAATTTATTCTTTTTCTTTAAGTAGAGAGAATAAAGCAGATCTAAAAATAGATAGTAAAATACTAAAAAACAGTGCAGTCCAAAACCCATTTACAGTAAAGCCATCAACTAATTTATTTGCTAAAAGAATAATAATAGCATTAATTACAAAAAGGAACAATCCAAAAGTTACAATAGTTGCTGGTAGTGTAAAAAATATAAGTAAGGGTCTTACAAACATGTTTAATAAAGAAATTACTAACGCTACAATTATAGCAGATAAATAACCGTTTACACTTACCCCAGGTAAAATATTAGCCAAAACAATAACAGCTAAAGCCGTTAATAAAATTTTTAATAGTGTATTCATAATAATTATTTTTTCTGAGCGTCTTCAGCAGCTTTTCTTTCTAATTCTGCTTGAAATTCTTCCATTACAGGTTTTACTGTACTATCAGGAATATCAGCAACTTTTATATACATTAAACCATCTACTGCATTGTTAAATTTAGGGTCTACATTAAAAGCTACTAATCTTGCATTCTGTTTTACATATTTTTTGATAAGTACAGGAATACGTAAGGCACCAGGTTCTATTTCATCTATAACTTTATCAAATTTTTGCATGTCTGCTTTTGTAGAGTCAAAAACAAAATCTTTATCTGCATCTTTTAATTGAACCTTAAATTCTTTTTTAGGTTGTATGTATTGAGCAATGTAAGGATCGTAATAATGAGATTTCATAAACTCAATCATTAACGATTTAGAAAAATCTGAAAACTGATTACTAATAGAAACACCACCCATTAAATATTTATGTTCTGGGTATCTTAAGGTTACATGTACAATTCCTTTCCATAACAAGAAAAGAGGCATAGGTTTTTGTTGATATTCGCCTATAATAAAAGCACGCCCCATTTCTATAGTGTTTTCCATCATTTGATGAAGCTCTGGTTCTATCCTAAAAAGCGTCTGTACATAAAAACCATTGATACCATATTTTTTAAAGATCTCTTTACCTAATCCCATTCTATAGGCACCTGCTAAGCAGTTAGCATCTCTATCCCACAAAAACATATGATAGTAATATTTATCATATTTATCTAGGTCAATAGATTTGTTTGTACCTTCTCCAACATCTCTAAAGGTTATTTCTCTAAGTCTACCAATTTCATGCAATAAATTAGGAATCTGTTTTGCATTGGCAAAAAACACTTCATAATTTTTACTTTCTAAAAGCCTACCATTATTTTCTCTTAGAGCATCAACTTCTTTTATAAAAGACTCAACATTTCTTTGAGCAGTAATTTTTTTAGCAGGTTTTTTTATTTTTATGTTTTCTGTAGATAGTAGTTTGCTTTTCTTTTCAAAAGGATTAGCTAACATGTAGGTTTTCTTTCTAATAAACTCGTAGAAAGAATTCATGTCTTTATATTCTTGTTGGTCTTTTACATAAATGGGTTTACCAATTCTAACCTTAATAACTTTACCTTCTTGAGAAATTACTTCAGAGGGTAATTTAGCTGTTCTAAGTGTATCACTAATTTTTGATAGAATATAAAATAGTCTACTATTTTTTGCATGAAAGTAAATGGGGATTACAGGTACTTCTGCTTTTTTAATTAATCTTACAGCTCCTTGTTCCCAAGGTTTGTCTACTTTTAATTTACCATCTTTATAAGTAGATACTTCACCTGCAGGAAAAATACCTAATGGCTTACCCTCTTTTAAATGAGATAATGCACTTTTAATACCAGCTACACTAGATTTTGCATCCTTTCTGTTTTCAAAAGGATTTACAGGCATTACATAAGATTTTAAAGGCTCTATTCTATGTAATAAAAAGTTAGCTATAATTTTGTAATCTGCTCTTTTTTCAAGTAATAATTTTAAGAGTAAAATACCATCTACACCACCCAAAGGATGATTAGAAATAGTAATAAAAGCTCCATCTTTTGGTATTCTTTTTAAATCTTCTTCTGGTACTTGAAACTCTATATTACAATCGTCTAAAACACCATTCAAAAAATCTAAATCAGACTTATTTTTATTTCTGTTATAAATTCGATTGAGTGCAGATATACGAAGTACTTTAATAAGTAACCACCCAATGAATGTTCCAATAAAACCGAGTTTCTGTAAACCAAGTACTTTTGAAATCTCTTTTGATGTTACTAATGCCATAAATTATCGTAAGTGATAACTGCAAACTTAGTAAAAAATTTGAAACAAAAATTTAGTTAGTTAGGTTTTACAACAATTTGAGAAGTCTCTTTATTAATCTGAGTCAATAAGGATTCACCTTTTTGTTCAATAACAGAGATTGCATCAGCATTAAAATGACGAACAGTATATAAATCTACCTCTTTTTGAACATCTATTTTAAACTGGCCATTTAACTCGTTATAAAACTCATCGAACTTGCCAAATTTATTGTCTATGCAAACAGAAAAACTAATTGCAGAGTTTTGAATCAAATTAACTTTTAGTTGATAATCATGCAGTTTTTGAAATATAAAACTAATATTATTTTCTACCATAAAAGAGAAATCTAAAGCAGAAATCGATACTAAAATCTGATTTTTCTTAACAATAAAACAAGGTATATAAGGTACTAAAGAAGTGCCCTTAGAAACTTTTGTGCCAGCTGCTTTTGGGTTTACAAAAGAACGAACTAGTAAAGGTATTTCTTTTCTTTCTAAAGGTTGTAATGTTTTTGGGTGTATTACAGAAGCTCCATAAAAAGCCATTTCAATAGCTTCTTCATATGATATTTGTTGCAGTAAAGTGGTTTTTTCAAACACTCTTGGATCTGCATTTAAAACACCATCTACATCTTTCCAAATGGTAACACTTGCTGCGTTTAAACAATATGCAAAAATACCTGCAGTGTAATCTGATCCTTCTCTACCTAAAGTAGTTGTGTTTTCAGTATCATTGGCAGCAATAAAACCTTGAGTAATATTTATTTTTGTAGCATCTACTTTTTCTGTGATTAGCTCTTGAGTTAACTCCCAATCTACTTTTGCATCTCTGTAATTACTATCTGTTTTTATAAAGTTTCTGGCATCGAACCAAATGTTTTCTGTGCCTATTTTTTCTAAATAAGCACTTACTATTTTTGTAGATAATAATTCTCCAAAGCAAATTATTTGATCGTATACATAATTATATCTCTTAGAAGTATTTCTAGCCAAAAACCAACCTAATTCACCAAACAAAACATCTACTTTTTCATAAATAGTATCAGTTTTATCAAATAAAGAACTCATTATTTTTTTGTGGTAATCTTCTATATAATTTAGTTTTTCTGGTAAATTATCTTTTTTGTTATAGTAAGCATCTACAACTTCTTCAAAAGCATTAGTCATTTTACCCATTGCAGAAACTACAACAAGAGTGTCTTTAGCACCTTCGTTTTTAATAATAGAAGCTACATTTTTTACACTATCTGCATCTTTTACAGAGGCTCCTCCAAATTTAAAAATCTTCATTTCTAATTGTTTTCTATAAATTTTGCTAAATTTTCTTTATTCATTTGTACAACAGACCAGTCATTTAAATAAGTGGCTCCTGTACTTTTATAAAAGTTAATTGCATTTGTATTCCAATCGATTACCTCCCAAGCAACTCTATTAAAATTATGGTCATAAGCATATTTTAATACAGCTGTGTATAAAGCTTTTCCTGCTCCAATTTTTTGTCTGCTTTGGGTTACAATTAAATCTTCTAAATGAATGGTTTTACCTTTCCAAGTAGAATATCTTTCATAAAATAAAGCAATACCAATTATTGTATTATTTTCTTCAGCAACAAATAATTTAAATTTTGGATTTTCACAAAAACCATCATTTAATAAATCTTCAACAGTAATTTCTACAGCATCTGGTTCTTTCTCAAAAACAGCTAGTTCTGTAATTAGATTTAATACAGATTGCACATCTTCTTTTTTAGCTTCTCTTATTATAAAACTCATAATTAGGTATTTCTTTGGCAAAGATATGTGATTAGATTTTGCTTGAAAAAAAATGAATTTTTTGAACATTTATTTTTGATTTGTTAAAAATATGCATCAAAAATTGAAGAATCATTTTAACGAAAACTTTGTCGTAAACTATAAAAATTTGCATCTTTGTGAATATCTACTATTTCAAAGAAAATGACTTTCAAAAAACAAACCTTAGGAGAATTTATTATTGAAAACCAATCTTCATTTAAATATTCTTCAGGAGAACTTTCACGATTAATTAATTCGATAAGATTAGCAGCTAAAGTAGTTAACCATGAGGTAAATAAAGCTGGTTTAGTTGATATTATTGGTGCTGCAGGCGATACAAATGTTCAAGGCGAAGATCAACAAAAATTAGATGTTTATGCCAATGAAAAATTTATACAAACACTTACAAAAAGAAATATTGTTTGTGGTATTGCTAGTGAAGAAGAAGATAGTTTTATCTCTATAAACAGTCAAGACGAAAATCATCAAAATAAATATGTAGTTTTAATAGATCCATTAGATGGTTCCTCTAATATAGATGTTAATGTTTCTGTTGGTACTATTTTTTCTATTTACAGAAGAGTAACTCCTGTTGGTACACCTGTTCAATTAAAAGATTTTTTACAAAAAGGCAGTGAACAAGTTGCTGCTGGTTATGTAGTTTATGGTACTTCTACAATGTTAGTATACACTACAGGACATGGAGTTAATGGTTTTACATTAAATCCTGCAATTGGTTCTTTTTATTTATCACATCCAAATATGACTTTTCCAGAAGATGGAGGAATTTATTCTGTAAATGAGGGTAATTATCAAGACTTTCCACTAGGAGTTAAAAAGTATATCAAATATTGCCAAGAAGAAGAAGGTGATAGACCTTATACTAGTAGATATATTGGTTCTTTAGTTTCAGATTTTCATAGAAATATGATTAAAGGAGGGATATATATGTACCCAAAAGGATCTAGAAATCCTAATGGAAAATTAAGACTTTTGTATGAATGTAATCCTATGGCTTTTTTAGCAGAACAAGCAAATGGTAAATCTTCTGATGGTTATACAAGAACTTTAGATGTAGTGCCTACTGAACTTCATCAAAGAGTACCATTTATTTGTGGAAGTAAAAACATGGTCGAAAAATTAGAAGAATTTATGCAAGAATTTGGTGAATAAATCATTTCTATGCAGCTATAAGTTAACAAAACGCTAATATCTTGTTATCTGATTAATTAATGTTTAAATTTGTTGAACAGAAATTAATATAAACTTTTTAAAAATAAAATTATGGCTTTTGAATTACCAGAATTAGGATATGCACATGATGCACTAGAACCACATATTGATGCAAGAACTATGGAGATACACCATGGAAAACATCATAATGGATATACAACAAAATTAAACGCTGCAATTGAAGGCACAGATTTAGAAGGTAAATCTATAGAAGATATTTTAACAAATTTAGATATGAGTAATGGAGCTGTTAGAAATAATGGTGGAGGTTTTTACAATCACTCATTATTCTGGACAGTAATGAATCCAAATGATAGAGGATATTTATCTGGAGAATTAAAAGATGCTATTGAAGCAGAATTTGGTTCTAAAGAAGCCTTTATAGATGCTTTTTCTAAAGCAGCAGCAACTCAGTTTGGTTCTGGATGGGCATGGTTATGTGTGCATAAAGGAGGTAAAGTAGAGGTTTGTTCTACACCAAATCAAGACAATCCATTAATGCCAGGTGTTTCTTGTGGAGGAACTCCTATTTTAGGATTAGATGTTTGGGAACATGCTTACTATTTAAACTACCAAAACAGAAGACCAGATTATATAGATGCTTTCTTTAAAGTAATTAACTGGAACGAAGTAGAACGCAGATATGCTGAAGCTAAGTAATCAGATACAATACATTACAAAAAGCGATAGAGTTTATTTTCTATCGCTTTTTTATGTCCTTATCTTAAAAAACATGTTTTCATATTATTCCCTACATTTGTTTAAAATCAATAGGTATTATGGATTATTTTGCACATGAAACTGCTGTAATAGATGATGATTGTCAAATTGAAAAAGGCACAAAAATTTGGCATTTTAGTCATATTATGTCTAATTGTAAAATTGGCAAGAATTGCAATCTGGGTCAAAATGTAGTGGTTTCTCCTGATGTTATTTTAGGCAATAATGTTAAAGTACAGAACAATGTGTCTATTTATACAGGTGTAATTTGTGAGGATGATGTTTTTTTGGGTCCTTCAATGGTATTTACTAATGTGATAAACCCAAGAAGTGCTATAAATAGAAGAGGACAATACCAAAAAACCTTAGTTAAAAAAGGAGCTAGTATTGGCGCAAATGCAACTATTATTTGTGGTAATGATATAGGTGAATATGCTTTTATTGGAGCAGGAGCAGTAGTCACTAAAGAAATACCTGCTTATGCTTTGGTAGTGGGTAATCCTTCTAAACAAATTGGTTGGGTTTCAGAATATGGGCATAGATTAGCATTTGATGAACAAGGATTTGCAATTTGTAAGGAAAGTGGAGAAAAATATCAATTGAAAAACAATCAAGTAGAAAAAATATAAACTAAAAAAATCCAAAGAATATTCTTTGGATTTTTTTTAATTAATTCTAGCTGTAAAATAATAGAATTATGGTGCAGGGTTAGGAATTTCTGCATGTACAGCGTTAATTTCTTTTATAATTTCATCAGATAAATCCACATGTATAGAATTGATATTTTCTTTTAACTGATCCATTCTTGTAGCTCCAATAATATTACTTGTTACAAAAGGTAATTGATTAACAAATGCTAAAGACAATTCAGACAATGTTAAATCATGCTTTTTAGCAATTTCTAAATATTTTCTAACTGCGTTCTCAGAATTTTCGTTTTTGTAACGAGCAATAAATCTAGGAAATAATGTTCCTCTAGCACCATCAGGTAAGTTGCCATCTAAATATTTGCCAGATAAAACTCCTTGTGCTAATGGAGAATAAGCTAATAAACCAATATTTTCACGCATCGAAACTTCGCTCATACCTACTTCATATCCTCTATGAATTAAAGAATATGAATTTTGAACAGTTACTGGTCTTGGTAAATTATATTCGTTTGAGGCTTGTAGATATTTCATAGTACCCCAAGGAGTTTCGTTAGACAAACCAACTTGTCTAATTTTACCTGCTTTTACAAGTTCTTGCAATCCTTCTAAGATTCCTAAATAATCTTCTGCTTCTTGTTCTGCAGTTTTATACGGATAATCTCTTACTCCAAATACATTAACACCTCTATTTGGCCAATGCAATTGGTATAAATCTATATAATCTGTTTGTAATCTTTGTAGACTTTTATCAATCGCATCAAAAATATTTTCTTTATTGATTCCACCTTTTCTAATATGGGCAGTATAATCTCCACCACCTGCTATTTTAGAGGCTAAAACAACCTTATCTCTATTGCCAGTTTTTTTAAACCAAGTACCAATAATACGTTCTGTATCTCCATAAGTTTCTGCATTTGCAGGCACAGGATATAACTCTGCTACATCAAAAAAGTTCACACCTTGTTCTAAAGCAAAGTCCATTTGTTCATGACCTTCTGCTTCTGTGTTTTGGTTTCCCCAAGTCATGGTTCCTAAACAAATTTTAGAAACTTTAATATCTGTATTTGGTAGTGTTGTGTATTTCATTAAATCTTGTAATTTTAATAGTTTTACAAAAATAAGGCTTATTTAGCAGGATATTAAATCAACAAAAAAAGTTCTCAAAATTTGAGAACTTTTTTAACATATATTTTAAGAAATCTTACTTTAAAATGGCTTCAATACCAGGTAAAGATTTTCCTTCTAACATTTCTAGCATGGCTCCACCTCCTGTAGACACATAGCTAACTTTATCTGCAAAGCCAAACTGTTTTACTGCAGCAACTGAATCACCACCACCAACTAAAGAAAATGCACCATTTTTAGTGGCTTTATCAATTGAATGCCCTAAAGCAATTGTACCTCCAGCAAAAGATTCCATTTCAAAAACCCCTAAAGGACCATTCCATAAAATAGTTTTAGATTGATTAACAATACCATCAAAAATTTCTTGTGATTTTGGTCCAGCATCTACACCTTCCCAACCATCAGGTATTGCATTAATGTTACAAATTTGAGTATTGGCATCATTACTAAAATTATCTGCAGCAATAACATCTACAGGTATGTGAACTTGCACACCTTTAGCTTCTGCTTGTTTTAAAATTTCTAAAGCTAACTCTTGTTTGTCATCTTCACAAATAGAGTTTCCAATTTTACCTCCTTGCGCTTTTATAAAGGTAAAACTCATTCCTCCACCAATAATTAAATGATCTACTTTATCTAAAATGTTTTCGATTACTGTTATTTTTGAAGATACTTTTGCACCTCCTAAAATTGCTAATACTGGTTTTTCAGAGTTGTTTAATACTTTATCTATACTTTCAATTTCTCTAGCTAATAAACTTCCAAAACATTTATTCTCTTCGAAAAATTGAGCAATAATTGTAGTTGATGCGTGTGCTCTGTGTGCAGTACCAAAAGCATCATTTACATAAATATCACCTAATTTAGAAAGTTGTTCTGCAAAAGTTACGTCACCTTTAGTTTCCTCTTCATAAAAACGAAGATTTTCTAAAAGTAAAATTTCACCAGACTCTAAATTAGCAGCAGCTTGTTCTACTTTTTCACCTACGCAATCATCAACAAATTTTACGTTACAACCAATAATTTCAGTAACTTCATCTACAATATGGCCTAAAGAAAATTCATCTTGTTTTCCTTTTGGACGACCTAAATGAGACATTAAAATACAACTACCACCATCTTCTAAAATCTTAATAATTGTTGGTTTTGCAGCTTGAATTCTAGTAGCATCTGTTACTTCAAACTTGTCATTTAAAGGCACATTAAAATCTACTCTTATAATTGCTTTTTTGTCTTTAAAGTTAAAATCGTTTAAGGTTTTCATTGTTGAATCATTTTTAACAAAAATACTTTTTTATTTATGGTTGATAAAATGCAAACTATAAAAGTTAAGTTAACGTTTTCGCTTATTAATTAGTTCAAATTAGTCTGTCTATTTTTTAATAATTTAATAGCAACTAAAATCAGTAAAAACCCTGCAGCTATAAATGCTGTAAAACCAAGTGTATTTTGCTTTGTTTGGTTAGCAATACCTATAGCAATTAAAGCCCAAGAACCAACCAAGGCAAAACCATTCATATTTCTTTTAAAAATGATTATTGCATTTATAATTACAGCAATAAGTATCATAATAATTGTCCAGATTTCATCAGAAATTCCAAAACCATTCCAATTTATTTTTACTAAGTAAGAAGATACATTTGCCACACTTGCCAAAGTTACCCAACCACTATATATGGTAAAAGGTAAATACAAAAATAGTTGTTTAGAGCTGCTAACTTTATCTATGTTAACACCTAAGTTTAAGACTATTTTAAGTAGAGAAATTAATAAAAGAAAAATAAAAAAACAAGATAAGCCTGTGTAACCATAAATCCAACTAAAAACCCAGCTACAATTTGCAATACAAGAAATTATAAACCAAAAGCCAATTTTTTCTATAAAGCTATCATCAGCACCTTTTTTAAATAAACTTCTTCCTTGATAAACAGCAAAACCCAATAAAAATAAATAGATAAGCCCCCATATAGAAAATGCATAACCAGCAGGAGTAAATAAAGATTTTATGTTATCTGAAATACCACCAATAGTTTTACCATCCATAATGCCAGTATTTGATAAATAATTTATAAAAATAGTTGAACCAAATGCGAGACCGTTTAAAATTTGTAGTGTTTTTTTCATTTTTTCTGACTTTTTTAATTGCATTAAATTTACGAATATTAAACTTAAATTTTAGGAAAGCTCTATATTTGCTTTATGCTTTTTAATCAAATTATAGGTCAAGATCATATAAAAAAACACCTTATAAAGTCAGCAGAAAATGGCAGAATACCTCATGCTCAATTATTCGTTGGTAAAGAAGGTTGTGGCACTTTACCAATGGCAATTGCTTATGCTCAATTTTTATTGTGTAATTTTTCTAATGATGTAGATGCTTGTCAAATAAAATGCAATAAGCTTCAGCATCCAGATTTACATTTTGCTTTTCCTGTAACCACAAACGATTCTGTTAAAAAACATCCTGTTAGTAATTTGTTTTTAGAAGATTGGAGGGCATTTGTGGCAAACCAACCTTATGGAAGTTTATTTAATTGGTTACATCATATAGGTGTAGAAAATAAACAGGGTTTAATTGGTGTAGATGAAGCTGAAGATGTTGTAAAAAAACTAAAATTAAAAAGTTACGAAGGTGGTTTTAAAGTGATGATTATTTGGATGGCAGAAAAAATGAATATTGCTGCTGCAAATAAATTATTAAAACTAATTGAAGAGCCCCCAGAAAAAACGGTTTTTATACTGATCACAGAAAACGAAGAGCAGATTATAAACACCATTAAATCAAGATGCCAAGCTTTACATTTTCCTACTTTATCAGAACAAGATATTGCAAATGCTTTGGTTGTAAACAATCAAGTAGATGATAAAAAAGCTGTGCATATTGCTCATCAATGCGAAGGTAATTTAAATAAAGCATTACATTTATTGCATGAAGATTCTTCTGATTTGGTTTTTGAGGAATGGTTTGTTACTTGGATTAGAACTGCATTTAAAGCTAAAGGAAATGCTACTGTTGTAAAACAATTAATTGCTTGGTCTGAGACTATTGCAAAGTCTGGCAGAGAAACACAAAAACGATTCTTAGAGTACTGTTTACAATTTTTTAGACAAGCATTATTGTTGAACTATAAGTCTGATCAGCTGGTTTTTATGGAGACAAAAACAGGTTTTAATCTAACTAAATTTGCACCTTTTGTACATTCAGGAAACATCTTAGAAATTGAAAAAGAACTAAATGACGCTATGTATCATATAGAAAGAAATGGTAATGCAAAAATTATTTTGTTAGATCTTTCTATGAAACTAACTCGTTTTCTGCATAAAAAAGAAGAGAAGGTTTAAAATAGATTTACCTTTTCCAAGTACCTCCATATACATAATTTGGATTTCCTTCTTTTACTTTTAAAAGGCACTCTTTACATGTAAAAACCCAAGCTTTTGGCAATTTATATTGAATTCTATACATTGTAGAGAATTCTTTTTCACAAACAACACAGTATTTTTCTCTGGATTTTGTGGGCATTAACTAGATTTTTACAAATTTGTTAAACGAGCAACATACTTGCCAATCACATCAAATTCTAAATTTACAGTATCTCCAATTTGTAAAGTTTTGAAAGTGGTATTTTCCCAAGTGTAAGGAATTATGGCTACAGAAAAACCGTTTTTAGTAGAGTTTACAACAGTTAAGCTTACTCCATTAATAGTAATAGATCCTTTTTCTATAGTAACATTATTCTTATCAGAATTATATTCAAAAGTATAAACAGTACTTCCGTTTTCATCTTTAATGTTTGTGCATACTCCTGTTTCATCAACATGACCCTGTACAATATGTCCATCTAACCTATCACCTAATTTCATAGCACGTTCTAGATTAACAATATTATTAGTTTTTAAAAACCCAATATTGGTTTTATCTAAAGTTTCTTTAATGGCAGTTACAGTGTATTCATCATTATTAATAGCCACAACAGTTAAGCAAACTCCATTATGAGCTACGCTTTGGTCTATTTTTAATTCGTGAGTAATAGTACTTTTAATTGTTAAATGAAGATTTTCTTGCTCTTTCTCAACATTTGTAACAGAGCCAAGTGTTTCTATAATTCCTGTAAACATATCATTAAAAATTAGTTACTTTTGTAAGTACAAAAATACGCATATTACAAGAGTTACTATGGATAAAACTGATAAAATAGTTGTAGGGATTTCAATTGGAGATTTAAATGGTATTGGTATTGAAGTAATTTTAAAAGCCTTTCAAGATAAAAGGATGTTAGAATTATGTACACCTGTTTTATTTGGGGCAACAAAAGTAGTTTCATATCATAAAAAAGCTTTAAATCTAGAAGTTCCTGTTCATGGAATTACTAATATCGATCAGATTAATCCAAATAAAATTAATGTTTTAAATATTTGGAAAGAAGAAGTGAAAATTGATTTAGGCAAAGCCACAAAAGAGTCTGGTACATATGCAGCAAAATCTTTAGAAGCAGCAAGAAATCATTTAAAAGAAAACAAGGTTGATGTTTTAATTACTGCACCAATTAATAAAGAAAACATACAGTCTGATTCTTTTAATTATCCTGGTCACACAGAATATTTAGAAGCGAATTTAGAAGGTAAAAGTTTAATGATTTTACTTACTGATGAGTTAAGAATAGGATTAATTACTGGTCATATTCCTATAGCAAAAGTAGCAGAAACCATTACACCAGAGTTGATAAAAGACAAGGTTGATACGATGCATGAATCTTTGAAAAGAGATTTTGGTATTGTAAAACCAAAAATCGCAGTTTTATCTTTAAATCCACATTGTGGAGATAATGGAGTTATAGGCAAAGAAGATGATGAAATTATTAAACCAACTGTTCAAGAAATTGCAACATCAGGTAAATTGGTTTTTGGTCCTTATGCAGCAGATGGTTTTTTTGGTTCTAAAACCTACAAACAATTTGATGGAGTTTTAGCCACTTATCATGATCAAGGTTTAGCACCTTTTAAAGCATTGTCTTTTGGTAAAGGAGTTAATTTTACAGCAGGGTTAAATCATGTTAGAACCTCTCCAGATCATGGAACAGGGTATGATATTGCAGGAAAAAATTTAGCAAATTCATCATCATTTACAGAGGCTTTATTTACTGCTTTGCAAGTTTTTAATTGTAGAAACGAGTATAAAGAAATCACTAAAAACCCTCTGCCAATTTCTTAAAAAAGAAAGATTTCTATTTTTTAAAAGAAAATATTGTAGAAAAACATTTTTTTGTATCTTTGCACGCTCAATTGATGATTGATAATGAAAGACTTGAAACAATACAACATACAGTTTGTAGGATTAAAAGAAGGTATTCATTTATTTAATTACAAAATTGAGAACAAGTTCTTTGACGCATTTAATTATAATGAGTTTGAATCATCAGATGTAAGTATAGATTTACATTTTACAAAAAAAAGTACTTTAATAGAGTTAGTTTTTGAAGCTAATGGTACAGTAGAAGTGCCTTGTGATATTACAAACGAGTTATACCATCAAAAAATTGAAGCAACCTTACCAATTGTGGTTAAGTTTGGTCCAGAATATAATGATGACAATGAAGAAATTTTAATTCTGCCTCATGAAGCATATGAATTAAATGTTGCTCAATTTATTTATGAAATGATTGTTTTGGCAATTCCAACAAAAAGAATTCATCCAGATGTAGAAAATGGAACAATGCAATCAGAAATTCTAAATAAATTAGAAGAATTAGAAGTTAAAGAGACAAAAGAAGTAGAAAATATAGACCCTAGATGGGATAAATTAAAGAATTTAATAACAGAAAAAAAGACATAAAATGGCACATCCTAAAAGAAAAATATCTAAAACAAGAAGAGATAAAAGGAGAACTCATTATAAAGCATCAGCTCAGCAAATTGCTACAGATCCAACAACTGGAGAAGCTCATTTATATCATAGAGCTCACTGGCACGAAGGTAAATTATATTACAGAGGTCAAGTTGTTTTAGAATCTTCAGCTGCAGAAGCTTAAAAAATACTAAATTTAGATTTTTTAAAAACCCTCAATTTTGAGGGTTTTTTTACGTTTTATGATAAAATTTGACCGTTTATAGTTACATTTCATCAAAAATGTAAAATATTTCCATTATTTTTGACCGTTCTAAACTTTAGAAATTAAACCATTATTATGACAAAAATCACTGCAGCAATTACAGCAGTTGGCAAATATGTTCCAGAATATGTTCTAACAAATAAAGAGTTAGAAACCTTTGTAGACACCAATGATGAGTGGATAACCACAAGAACAGGTATAAAGGAAAGAAGAATATTAAAAGGCGAAGGTTTAGGTACTTCTTATATGGCCATAAAAGCCGCAGAAGATTTATTAAAAAAGTCAAATACTAATCCAGAAGAAATAGATATGGTAATTGTTGCAACTGCAACACCAGATTTACCAGTAGCTGCAACAGCAGCTTATACAGCTTCTAAAATAGGAGCTATAAATGCTTTTTCTTATGATTTACAAGCAGCTTGTTCTAGTTTTTTATATGGTATGTCTACAGCTTCTAGTTATATAGAATCTGGTAGATATAAAAAAGTGTTACTCATAGGTGCAGATAAGATGTCTTCAATAATTGATTATAAAGACAGAGCAACTTGTATTATTTTTGGAGATGGAGCTGGAGCTGCCTTATTCGAGCCAAATAATGAAGGTTTAGGCCTACAAGATGAGTTTTTAAGAAGTGATGGGATAGGAAGAGACTTCTTAAGAATAGAAGCTGGTGGTTCTATTTTGCCTCCAACTTTAGATACAGTTAAAGAGGGTAAACATTTTGTTCATCAAGAAGGTAAAACAGTATTTAAGTATGCTGTTTCTAATATGGCAGATGTATCTGAAAAAATGTTAACAAGAAATAACTTAACAGAAGAAGATATTCAATGGTTAGTGCCACACCAAGCAAATAAAAGAATTATAGAAGCAACAGCGAAAAGAGTAGGTGTTGGGCCAAATAAAGTAATGATGAATATACATAAATATGGTAATACAACATCAGCAACTTTGCCTCTTTTATTAGCAGACTATGAAAAAGAATTGAAAAAAGGAGATAATTTAATTTTTGCCGCTTTTGGAGGTGGTTTCACTTGGGGAGCTATCTATCTAAAATGGGCATACAATTCATAAATAAACAACTAAACAATAAGAAAAATGGATATTAAAGAAATTCAAAATCTTATAAAATTTGTAGCAAAATCTGGCGCAAGCGAGGTAAAGTTAGAAATGGAAGATGTGAAATTAACAATTAGAACAGGTTCAGGTAAAACAGAAACAACTATTCTACAAGCTTCTCCTGTAGCAAGTATGCCTCAAGTACAGGCAGCACCAGCTCCAGTTGCTCAACAACCAGCAGCTGAGCCAGCAGCTCCTGCAAAAAATGATGCGAATGACGATGCTAATTACGTTACTGTAAAATCGCCAATTATTGGAACATTTTATAGAAAACCTGCTCCAGATAAACCAAATTTTGTTGAAGTTGGTTCAGACATTTCTTCTGGAGATACAGTTTGTGTTATTGAAGCTATGAAATTATTTAATGAGATAGAATCTGAAGTTTCTGGTAAAATTGTAAAAGTTTTAGTTGATGATTCTTCACCAGTTGAGTTTGATCAACCTCTATTTTTAGTAGATCCATCTTAATTTTAGATTATTAGATTTTTAGTAATAAAATATCTAGCAATTAAGTAGTTAAAATAATCAAAATTCTAAAAGATGTTTAAAAAAATATTAATTGCCAACAGAGGAGAAATAGCTCTACGTGTTATTAGAACCTGTAAAGAAATGGGTATAAAAACTGTTGCTGTTTACTCTAAGGCAGATGCTGAAAGTTTGCATGTTAGGTTTGCTGATGAAGCAGTTTGTATTGGACCTGCACCAAGTAGCGAATCTTACTTAAAAATGGCAAATATTATTGCAGCAGCAGAAATTACAAATGCAGATGCAATTCATCCTGGATATGGTTTTTTATCTGAAAATGCTAAATTTTCTACTCTGTGTGAAGAACACGATATTAAATTCATAGGTGCTACAGGTAAAATGATAGATCAGATGGGAGATAAGGCTAATGCTAAAGCTACAATGAAAGCTGCAGGTGTGCCATGTGTTCCTGGGTCAGATGGTGTAATCACTGACTTTGAAGAATGTAAAAAAGTTGCATTAGAGACTGGTTATCCAGTAATGTTAAAAGCTTCTGCAGGTGGTGGAGGTAAAGGAATGCGTGCTGTTTGGAAAGAAGAAGATTTAAAAGATGCATGGGATTCTGCAAGACAAGAAAGTAAAGCTGCTTTTGGAAATAACGATATGTATATGGAAAAGCTTATTGAAGAGCCAAGACATATAGAAATACAAATCGTTGGAGATGCTTATGGTAAAGCATGTCATTTGTCTGAAAGAGATTGTTCTGTACAAAGACGTCATCAAAAACTAACAGAAGAAACTCCATCTCCATTTATGACAGATGAGTTAAGAGAAGCTATGGGTAATGCAGCTGTTAAAGCAGCAGAATTCATAAAATATGAAGGAGCAGGGACTGTTGAGTTTTTAGTAGATAAGCATAGAAATTTCTACTTTATGGAGATGAATACTCGTATTCAAGTAGAGCATCCAATAACAGAAGAAGTTGTAAACTACGACTTAATTCGTGAACAAATATTAGTTGCAGCTGGAGTGCCAATTTCAGGTAAAAACTATTATCCACAATTACATTCAATTGAGTGTAGAATTAATGCAGAAGATCCTCATAATAACTTTAGACCTGCACCAGGTAAAGTAACATCATTTCATGCTCCTGGAGGTCATGGAGTAAGAATGGATACTCATGTGTATGCAGGTTATATGATTCCACCAAATTACGATTCTATGATCGCTAAATTAATTGTAACAGCTCAAACTAGAGAAGAAGCAATTAATAAAATGAAGAGAGCTTTAGATGAGTTTATTATTGAAGGAATTAAGACAACAATACCATTTCATAGACAATTAATGGATCATCCAGATTATGTTTCTGGTAATTATACCACAAAATTTATGGAAGATTTTAAAATGGAGTCTTAAAGAGATATCACATATAATTTTATTAAAAATAGAGAATACATATATTATTCTCTATTTTTTTTATATTTATAATTAAATTATCATTTAATGAAAATTGATGGAATAGATAAAATAATCATAAGAAGATTAGTTAAAGATGCCAGAACTCCTGTTTTAAGTATTGCTAGAGAAGTAGGTATATCTGGTGCAGCTATTCATCAAAGATTAAGAAAATTAGAAAAATCAAAACTAATAGATGGCTATAAAATGGTCATTAATCCTAAGGCTTTAGGATATACAACTGCAGCTTTTATTGGTATTTTTTTAGATTCTTCAAGTTTGTATTCTTCAGCTATAAAAAGATTAAAAGAAATTCCTGAAGTTGTAGAAAGTTATTATACAACAGGTAATTATGCAATTTTTGTAAAAATTCTATGTAAAAATAACGAAGATTTAATGCATCTTTTAAATAGAGATATACAAGGTATTAAAGGTGTTTCTAGAACAGAAACATTTATTTCTTTAGATCAGCAAATTGATAGACAAATTAGCATATAGTTAATTATCTATTAATTTAAACGATTTAAGGCTCTAATGTTACCGTTTAACAAATAAAAATTAGATTTTTAATTTAAAATTCTCATCTTTGAAGTTAAATTTCCCCAACATAAAAATGAAAGCACTTTCAATTCTTTTAGTTGAAGACGATGAAATAATAAGATTAAAGTTTAAAAAGGTTTGTAAAAACCTTAAAGCTAATCATAGTGTTGTTGAAGCAGAAAATGGAGAAAAAGGTTTAGCTGTTTTAGCAAATCATCATTTTGATTTAATTATTTCTGATTTAAAAATGCCTGTCATGAATGGTATTACATTTATTAAAAATGTAAAAAAAGATGACAGATTTAAAAAAATCCCTTTGGTAGTAATGACAACTTCTGAAGAAGAAGAAGATATGCAACAGTGTAATAATTTATGTGTTGATGGGTATTTTCTAAAATCTTTAAACTTTAAAAAATACGAACAAGAGGTCATTTCTATTTTAGACTATTGGAGTACGAAAGAAAAAGTAATTTCTTAAATTTATTTTTTTATGGAGAAACCTAATATGCAAGTTATTGAGGAGATTTCTGGTAATGATGAAGATTTTAAAAAAAACTTATTAGAAATAATTAAAAAAGAATTTTCTAAAGAGTTTGAAAACTATAATCATAGCTATCTTAAGAAAGATTTTGAAGAAGCATCTGAGTGTGTGCACAAGTTAAAACATAAAATTTCTCTTTTAGGTTTTAAAGAAGAATTACAAAAAGCAGCTTTATTTGAGAAAGAAGTAAAGAAAGGTAATTTAGAATTACATGAAAATTTTATTGATACTTTAAACAAAATTAATGTATATTTATACGATTAGTAACCTAAAGAGTATATTTAAGTAATGAAATGTATTATTGTAGATGATGATGAAACTGCAAGACTAATTCTAAAACAACACTGTTTAAACACCTCTAACTTACAGGTTTTATCAGAATTCAGCTCAGCAATTGATGCCATAAAATACTTGAATTCTAATGATGTGGATTTAATCTTTTTAGATATTCATATGCCTTCATTTTCTGGTTTTGATTTTATAAAAACACTTAATAAATCACTAAAAATAGTATTAACTACTTCAGATAAAAACTTAGCTCTTGAAGCTTTTGAGTTTAAAAACGTAATAGATTACTTAGTTAAACCAATAACAAAACAAAGATTTGAAAAATCTTTTGAAAAAGTAGTTTCTTTATCAAAAACAGAAGATTCAACAAATACAAAAGAGAATTTAAATAAAAAATCTGATTATTTATATGTAAGTGTAGATAGAAGGTTAGTTAATGTACATATTCCTAGTATATATTTAATAGAAGCAAAAGGAGACTATATAAATATTAAAACTGATGGAAAAAACTACATAGTTCATTCAACATTAAAAAAGATAGAAGATAAATTACCTGAAGAGTTGTTTTTTAAAGTTCACAGATCCTTTATTATTAATACTTCTGAAATTGTAGACATAGAAGATAATAGTGTAGTTGTTAGAAAAGAAGTAGTACCAGTTAGTAGGTCTAATAAAGGGATTTTAATGGATAAGTTAAACTTATTGTAATAATCAAAGTCGTAAGTTATTTTGTTTTAATCTACACTTTAGCGTCATTCGTCGACAGTTAGTTGAATAGTTTAATAAAAAGTTGTTTCTTTATAGCATATTAAAACAATTATAAATTGGGGGATTTATAAATTGATAATAGGAATAGGATTGAGAAATCAATCCTATTTTTTTTTGTGACCTATATAAATACATACTGGTAGGTACTAGTAGATTATATTCTTTTTCTATATATTTGTAAAATGAATATAGTTTCTTTTAAAGAAAAATCTGGGCAACCTAAATACAAACAGATTGTTAACTCCATAGAAAAGGCAATAGCAAATAATGTTCTTAAAAAAGGAGATAAATTACCGTCTTTAAATATTATTAGAGACACCCACAAGGTTTCTAGAGATACTGTCTTGAATGCTTTTAATGAATTAAAAAATAGAGGTATAATTCATTCAATTGTAGGCAAAGGATATTATGTGTTAAATGAAAACGTGGAGGTTTCAAAAAAAATATTTTTACTTTTTGATGAATTAAATTCATTTAAAGAAGACTTATATGCAGCTTTCTTAGAAAACTTAACTAAAGAAGTTGAAGTAGATATTTATTTTCACCATTTTAATTCTTCAATATTTAATAAACTTATTGATGATAATTTAGGCAAATACACACATTATATTATTATGCCTGCTAACATTAATAACGCCTCTTTTAGTATTAATAAGTTACCAGAAGATAAAGTGTTTATTTTAGATCAAACTAGTAACAAATTAAAAAAATACGCTTCCATTTATCAAAATTTTGAAAAGGATACCCATAAAGGTCTTTTTACAGCACTTCATAAAATTAGAAAGTATCATAAATTAATATTGGTATTTTCTAATACCAAACAACCAGAAGGAATTAAACAAGGATTTACTAATTTTTGTTCTCAATATAATATTGAATCAGAAATATTAAATTCTTTAAAAGATAATGCTCCTGAAAAAGGGGATGTATACATCACTTTAGAAGACAAAGATTTAATAAAAGTAATTAAACAAATAAAAGAGAATAAACTCATTATTTCTAAAGATGTAGGCATTATATCCTATAATGATACCTTGTTAAAAGAGGTTGTAGAAAACGGAATTACAACAATTTCAACAGATTTTAATTATATGGGCAAACGTTTAGCTCAAATGATTTTAGATGATGAAAGAATAGTAATTGAAAACCCTAGTAAACTCATTTTTAGAAAATCTATTTAATATGTTTAAAATCTATCAACATACAGAAAACAATAAAGAATACATAGTTTTAGAAAGTAAGAATAAACAAGCTTATGCTTCAATTTGTTTAGATGAAGGAGCAAGAGTTAAAGAATTACTACTTAATGGAAAATCAATTATAAAAGAACAACCAAATTTTGATTATAGAGACTCTTATGCTTCTTCTATACTATTTCCATTTGCAAGTAGATTAAAAGAAGGAAGCTATTCTTTTAATTATGATTCATATGAATTACATAAAAACGATAAAGGAATTAATGCACTTCATGGATTAGTTTATAATAAAAAGTTTAATTTATTTGAACCAGAAGAGCATCATCACAAATGCTCTGCTACATTTAATTATTACGAACAAAAACCTCCTAATGGTTACCCATTTAAATATTTTTTATCTATAACCTACACACTTTTCAAAGACGATTTTCAAGTAACTATTACTGTAAAAAACATTGATTCAAAATCTTTTCCTTTTACTTTAGGTTGGCATCCATATTTTAATTGTAATGATTTCTCTAAAGCGTATTTACACTTTAAGAGTAGCAAAAAGATAGTTTTTGACAATAATTTAATTACAGAAGCAATTGAAGATTTTAGTATAGACAAAAAATTTTCTTTAGAAAATAAACAACTAGACGATTGTTTTATTCTAAATGAACAAGGAGTAGATTTTATAACTTCTGAGTATCATTTAAAATTAACTTCAGATGCTTTAGAAAACTATTTACAGTTATATACACCAAAGAACAAACCCATAATTGCTATAGAACCTATGACTGGAATTTCTGATAGCTTTAACAATAAAATTGGATTACAGGTTTTAGAACCAAATAAAACCTATGCTGTTAATTTTAGAGTACAATTGATATAATATTTTCATGAATAAAGCACTGATACAAGAAGTAACATCTGAATTTATAAATATTTTTAAAAAAAATCCATTATTGATATTCTCTCCAGGTAGAATCAACATTATTGGAGAACATACAGATTATAATGGTGGATATGTTTTTCCTGCTGCAGTAGATAAGGGTATAGCTGCAGCTATTCAAAAAAGCGATACAGGTAAAAGTACTGCAGTTGCATTAGATTTAAATAGCAAAGTAGAGTTTGATTTAAATAATTTAAAACCATCTAAACAAGGTAGTTGGGAGAATTATGTTTTTGGTGTAGTTGCAGAAATTAAAAATAGAAATAAAGTTGTTGGCGATTTCAATATCGTTTTTAAAGGAAATATACCTGGTGGTGCAGGTATGTCATCATCTGCAGCATTAGAAAACAGTGTTGTATTTGGTTTAAATAAATTGTTTGATTTAGGATTGACTAAAACCGAAATGATTTTAATTTCACAACAAGCAGAACATAATTATGTTGGTGTTAAATGCGGAATTATGGATCAATATGCCAGTATGTTTGGTATCAAAGATCACGCAATATTGTTAGATTGTAGAAGTTTAAAATCAAAGCCATATAAAATTGATTTTAAAAATCATCAATTCATACTTATCAATACAAATGTAAAACATAGCTTATCTGATAGTGCATATAATGATAGAAGATCTGCATGTGAGAATATTGCTAAACTATTAGAGATAGAAACTTTAAGAGATGCAACTGAAGAAGATTTAGAGAAAATAATAGATAAAGTTACTCCAGAAAATTATCAAAAAGCAATGTATGTTATTCAAGAAATTGCAAGAACAAAGAAAGCAGCAAAGGCTATAGAAAATAACGATTTAGAAAAATTAGGTGCTTTAATTTATGCATCTCATAATGGATTACAACACCAATATAAAGTTAGTTGTAACGAACTTGATTTTTTAGTAGACCAAGCCAAAAAAAACAAATACGTTTTAGGAGCTAGAATGATGGGTGGTGGTTTTGGAGGTTGTACTATTAATTTAATTGCAAGAAATAAGGTAAAAGAATTTTCAGAGGCTACTTCAATAGCTTATAAAAACCAATTTGGCAAAGATTGTTCTGTATATTTTATAGAGCTTTCAGAAGGTACACATTTAGTAAAATAATCAACTAAACAATGCAAAATACGAACTTACAAGATTATTCACATAAACGATTTAACATTTTAACAGGAGAATGGGTTTTGGTTTCTCCTCACAGAGCAAAACGTCCTTGGCAAGGTCAAAATGAAGAAATTTCTAAAGAAAAAAGACCTACATATGATAGTACATGTTATTTATGTGCCAGAAATACTAGAATAAATGGAGAGGTAAATCCAGATTATAAAGATGTCTTTATTTTTACGAATGATTTTGCTGCTCTTCAAAAGAATTCACCCTCTTTTCAGGTAAATGACGGATTGTTTAAAGCACAAAGTGAAACAGGTATTTGTAAGGTAATTTGTTTTAGTCCAGATCATTCAAAAAGTTTAGCAGATATGGAAGTTGATGAAATTACGAAAGTTGTACATGCTTGGAAAAAAGAATACATTTCTTTGGGAGAAAATGAATTTATAAACTACGTACAAATCTTTGAAAATAAAGGTGCTGTAATGGGTTGTAGTAATCCACATCCTCATGGTCAAATTTGGAGTCAATCTACTTTACCAAATGAAGTTGATAAGAAAGATAAGCAACAAGCTAATTATTTTAAAGAAAAGAAATCTAGTTTATTAGGAGATTATTTACAACAAGAATTAGAGGTTAATGAGCGAATTATTTTTAAAAATGATGATTTTGTTGTGTTAATTCCTTTTTGGGCAATTTGGCCTTTTGAAGTTATGATTGCTCCTAAAAAACAGCAAAGAAATATTGCTGAACTTTCAGATAGCGAGTCTAGAAATTTTGCTGAAGCTATTTCTGTAATTACAAAAGCATATGATAAGTTGTTTAATACTTCTTTTCCTTATTCAAGTGGAATTCACCAAGCTCCAACAAATGGTAAGAAAAATAATCATTGGCATTGGTACATGAGCTTTTATCCACCTTTATTAAGAAGTGCAACCGTAAAAAAGTTTATGGTAGGTTATGAAATGTTTGGCTCTCCTCAAAGAGATATTACTGCTGAAATAGCAGCTCAAAGAATTAAAGAATTAGTGTAAATAAAAAAATCCGTAATAAATTTATTACGGATTTTTTTAAAATATCTTGAAATACTATTTATTCTGATGGAATAATATGTTTAAATAAATCTAAGGTTTCATTAAAATCTTTCTGCAGTTCTTTTACATACTCTTGATCTGTATCGAAGTTTTCAACTTGATCTATAACACCTCTGTAAAGATATCTAAACGTTAAATCAAACTCTTCAAAAACCATATCAAAGCTTTCAGAATCGAAAGTGCTAAACCATATTAATTTGTCTTTAAATAACTTAATAAGTGTTTTTGCTGCAGCTCTTGCTTTTTCTTGCTCACCCAATTTATAATAAAACTCTGGATATTCTAAAGATAAACTAAAGTGGTCAAAGTCTTTAATTGGTAATTTTTCTAAAGATAAATCTAAGACTTCTATAGCTTTTAAAGTATCTCCTTCTTTAGCAAAAGCAGTAGAAAGTCTCATTAAACTATTACGCATAGAAATGGCATTTCTTTTAGTTTGTTCATCTAAATAAATTTTACCATCATTTATATTTCTCCATTCCCATTTTTTAATGTTGTTATACATTTTTTCTGGATCAATTCTACCAATATCAAAAAGACTTAATTCTCTTGTAAGTTGTCCTTCTTGGTTATATATTTTTGTTGGAGTTTGTATGGGCACTAATTTAAAACCAACACCATCTAACTGTAAATAATCTTTTAACCAGATATATTCACTATCAGAATTAGAACCTCCAGTAAAATAAATAGGTCTTTTCCAATCAAAATTATTTAAAATATCTAACATTAAGATGTTATTCTTACCTATAGCTCTGTCAATTGTAATATCTATATATGGTACAATTTTATCTGCATCTTTTTGAGCAACAATACCATATTTTAAAACGTTTTCTTTATTAACAGGAATTCTAATTTTATTGGTTGGTAATATTTTTTCAGGATTACCATCATCATCTAAATCATAGAAAGTACGCTTGCTATCACTCCTAATCCACTTCATGTAGCTATCTATATCTAAAACAGAATCTTTTAACTGAGGAAATAATTCTTGAAAATAATAAGCAACATCTAATGTTCCATATTTATACTCATCATGAGTTAACTCAGAAGGTATTGGAGCAGCTTTGTAGGTTGCTCTTTTCATTTGATCTATATACCAATCTGTTTGAAAAAGACTTGTGTTTACTAGTTTTATATCAGTTCTAATACCTTCAACTTCTTGCATATACCAAAGAGGAAAAGTGTCATTATCTCCAATTGTAAACATAATGGCATTTGGGTCACAACTTTCTAAATAAGCTTGTGCATTTAAAAAGGTTGTATATCTATTAGATCTATCATGATCGTCCCAATTTTCAGATGCCATAAGAGTTGGCACAGCTAAAAGAGAAACTACAGAAACTGCAATTGCTAAAGCCTTTTTATTTACGAAAGATTTTAAATAATCAAATAAAGCAAAAACACCAAAGCCAATCCAAATTGCAAAAATGTAAAAACTTCCTACAACTGCATAATCACGTTCTCTAGGTTCAAAAGGTTTTGGATTTGTGTAAAATATTATAGCAGCACCTGTAAATAAAAAGAATAAAAATAGCGTGTAGAAGTTTTCTTTATCCCATTTAATTTGAAATAATAAACCTATGATCCCTAAAATTAGAGGTAAAAAATAATAGGTATTTCGTCCTTTATTTTCTAATACTTGAGGTGGTAATTTTTGTTGTGATCCTAGTCTAGCTTCGTCTATAAAATCGATACCACTTAACCAATTTCCATTAAATATATCTAAGTTTCCTTGAGTATCATTTTGACGTCCAACGAAATTCCACATAAAATAACGTCCATACATATAACCAAATTGATAGCTTACCATAAACTTTATATTTTCTGCAAAAGTGGGTCTACGTTTACTGTTTTCAGGAATACTAGCAATAGCTTTGTACATTTTTTCTTTAGATGGATCTACCATTCTTGGGATAAAGCCTTTGTGTTTATCAGACCAATTTGGTAAAACGTCTTTGTAATTATTTACAATTACATATTTGTCTTTTCCGTTAACAACTTTCTTCTCGTATTTTGGTTTATCATCTCTTGTAGGATTGTTTCTATCTTGTTCTCTACTATAAGTGTTAGAGTAATAAGTATCGTAAAAAACGTTAGCATCTCCATATTGTTCACGTTCATAGTAAGCTAGTAATTCACGAGCACTAGAAGGGTTATTTTCGTTAATAGTTGTATTTGCATTTGCTCTAATAGGCAACATCATCCAAGATGAAAAACCAATCATCATAAATAGTAAAGACAAGACTAAATTATTTGCAGTAATTTTATTTTTCTTTCTAGTAAAAGAAAGTCCAAAGTAGAACAAAGCAATTAAAATAATACCAGCAATAATACTTCCAGAATTAAATGGTAAGCCAATAGAATTCACAAAAAACAATTCTGATGCACTAAAGAATTTAAGTGTAAATGGGAATATAAATTTAAATACCAACACTAAAATTAATACAGAAATAACAGAAGCTACTGCAGTAGTTTTTAGATTGATATTCTTATATGTTTTAAAGAAATATAACATTACAATAGCAGGGATCACTAATAAAGAAAGTATGTGAACTCCAAAAGATAAACCAACTACAAAACTGATTAATATTAACCATTTGTTACCTCTTGGTAAGTGTATTTCACTTTCCCATTTTAGACCTAACCAAAATAGAATAGCCATTAAAAATGAAGACATTGCATACACTTCACCTTCTACAGCACTAAACCAAAAACTATCAGAAAAAGTGTAAGCTAAAGAACCTACAACACTACTTCCTAAGATTGCTATATAAGACCCTTCAACAATTCCACCAGATTTTATCGCTAATTTTTGACCTAAATTAGAAATCGTCCAAAACATAAATAAAATAGTAAATGCACTTGCTAAGGCAGACATAAAGTTTACCATTTTTGCAATTTCAGAAACATCTGATGTAAACATTGCAAAAAATGCACCTAACATTTGAAAAAGCGGTGCTCCTGGTGGATGACCAACTTCAAGTTTTACAGCAGTTGATATATATTCTCCTACATCCCAAGCACTAACTGTAGGCTCTATTGTCAATGAGTAAGTTATTAAAGCTATGGCAAAGGTTAACCATCCTAAGATGATGTCCCATTTTTTAAAATTTTTAGCAGTCATAAATACATTATAATGTGTGGGCGAATTTACTAATAAATATGAATAAATCTAATTACTCTAAACTTTTATAAATGAGTTACTTCTCATAAATCTTTGTTAATTTTAAAAATTGATTAAAAATGTTTGTAAAATAAAAAGATTGGCTTAAATTTGCATCCGCTAACAAGCATTGGCCTATGGTGTAATGGTAACACACCGGTTTTTGGTACCGATATTCAAGGTTCGAGTCCTTGTAGGCCAACTTCAAAAGTCTTTACAATTTTTATTGTAAAGACTTTTTTCATTTACGATACTATTAAAATCATTTCCGTTAAATAAAGGGCGCTTTCAATATTAATTTTGATAAAAAATTATTAATTAAAAACAATATAGAATAAAAGTACAAGCATATTTAGCCTTTAATGGTAACTGTCAACAAGCGTTAAATTTTTATGGTGAACTATTTAATGCAGATTTAAAAAACAAAATCACTTACGAAGATAAAAAAGTAGATGTACCACAAGATTACAGAAAAAAAGTTGCAACATACAGAACTAAAAGGGAAAAAAGTACATATTATGGGATATGATGCAACACCAGATTCACCTTTACATCATGGGAGTAATATTCATATGAGTGTTGACTTAAATGATGTAGATGATGCAGAAAATGTGTTTAAAAATTTAGCTAAACATGGTACAACTCATCACGATTTCAGAGAAAGAGAATGGGGTTATTTTGGAAGATGTACAGATAAATTTGGCATAAATTGGATGGTAAATTGTAATTGTTAAAATACTAATAAATCAAAACAATGGATTGTAGGGAACTGCAATCCATTTTTTATCTTTACTAAAATCTAAAATTTGAGGCTTGTAAAATTTACAAAAAAAGGTATTTACTGTATTCCAGGAAAATTTTATTTAGACCCATGGTATCCTGTAGAATATGGAATTATTTCTCATGGTCATGCAGACCATGCAAGATGGGGCAATAAGCATTATTTATGTCATAACCAATCTAAAGCCATTTTACAGCATAGAATTGGCGCTGATATTTCTATAGAAAGTTTACCTTATAATGAATATAAAGTAATTAATGGAGTCAAAGTAAGTTTTCATCCTGCAGGGCATATCATAGGTTCTGCACAAATTAGACTAGAATACAAAGGATATATTGTTGTTTTTTCTGGGGATTATAAAACACAACCTGACTTTATAACTACTCCTTTTGAGCCTGTTAAATGCCATGAATTTATTACAGAAAGTACCTTTGGTTTACCCATTTATAAATGGAAAAGTGAAGAAGAGTTACAACAAGAGTTACAAGATTGGATAGTCCAAAATCAACAAAATAATAGAACAAGCGTTTTTTTAGGGTATAGTTTAGGAAAAGCACAAAGAATAATGAAGTTAGTAGAAAATGTAGAAGAAATTTATGTGCATTCTGCAATTCACAACTTAAATAAAGCCATTGAAAATTCAGGCATAACTTTACCAACCACAAAACTTTTAACTGCTGATTTTAAAAAGACAGAGATTCAAAACAAAATTGTCATTTTACCACCAGCATTATTAGGTTCAAAAATGATAAAAAAAATACCTAATGCTGCAACAGCCATTTGTTCTGGATGGATGCAAATTCGAGGAAATAGAAGATGGAAAGGTGTTGATGCTGGTTTTGCAGTAAGTGATCATGCAGATTGGGATGGTCTCTTATCTGCTGTGAAAGCTACAGAAGCAGAAAAAGTTTATGTTACTCATGGCTCACAAGCAGTATTTTCTAAATATTTAAATGAGATAGGTATTGAAGCACATGAATTAAAAACTGAATTTGGTGAAGATGAATTAGAAACAACAGAGCAGCTAAAAACTGATATTGTTTAATATGAAAGACTTTTCTAATCTAATCAGTGCTATTGAAATTACCAATAAAACAAATGCAAAAATAGAAGCATTAGTTAATTATTTTTCATCTGCTCCAGATAAAGACAAATTATGGCTCATAGCTTTATTTACAGGTAAAAGACCAAGTAGACCAGTAAAATCTAACTTAATGAAAGATTGGTGTATGGAAATCACTAAACTTCCAGAATGGTTGTTTTTAGAAAGCTATTCATCAGTAGGCGATTTAGGAGAAACTTTATCATTGTTATTACCAAACCCAAAACAACACATAGAAAAACCAATACATGTTTGGATTGATGAACTTATAGATCTTAAACAAAAAACAGATCAAGAAAAAAAGGAATATGTTTTAGCTGCTTGGAATGGTTTACAGTCTCAACAACGATTAATTTTTAACAAACTAATTGGAGGTAGTTTTAGAATTGGAGTTTCTAAAAAAACATTGGTAAATGCTTTAGCAAAATTGTCAGGGATTGATGCCAACCAATTGATGCATAGCATTATTGGGAATTGGACACCAGACACTATTACTTTTGATGATTTATTAAATGGAGAACATATTAATTATGATAATTCTAAACCTTACCCTTTTTGTTTGGCTTATGCTTTAGAAGATAGTTTGATAAATCTAGGAGAAGAAAAAAATTGGCAAGTAGAGTATAAATGGGATGGAATTCGTGGTCTAATCATTAAAAGAAAAGAAGAAGTATTTATTTGGTCTAGAGGAGAAGAGTTGGTTACACAACAATTTCCAGAAATTGTAGAAGCAATCTCAAAACTTGAAGGAAGTTTTGTAATAGATGGTGAAATACTGGCCATAAAAGATAATTCAGTTCTACTGTTTAATGACTTACAAAAACGATTAAATCGTAAAAACGTAACAAAAAAGTTATTAGAAGAAGTGCCTGTTGGTTTATACGTTTATGACATTTTAGAGTTTAACGAAGTTGATTTAAGGCAAGAATCAATGCAAGAAAGAAGAATAAAATTAGAACAATTATTTACACATAATACAAGTGATATTTTAAAACTTTCAGAAATCATTGATTTCAAAAATTGGTCTGAATTAGATGCATTAAGAAATGCAGCAAGAAGCTTTAATTCAGAGGGATTAATGTTAAAAAAGAAGTCTTCAATTTATCATGTTGGTCGTAAAAAAGGCGATTGGTGGAAATGGAAAGTAGACCCTTTAACTATTGATGCTGTTATGATTTATGCTCAAAAAGGAAGTGGAAGAAGAAGTTCTAAATTCACAGATTATACCTTTGCTGTGCAAAAAGATGACAATTTAGTAACTGTAGCTAAAGCCTATTCAGGCCTTACAGATAAAGAAATTACCGAAATTTCTAGATGGGTAAATAAAAATGCCATCGAAAAATTTGGCCCTGTAAGAACAGTAAAACCAGAATTAGTTTTCGAAATTGCTTTTGAGGGGATTGCTTATAGTAAACGTCATAAAAGTGGAGTAGCATTGCGTTTTCCCAGAATAAAACGTTGGCGAAAAGACAAAACTGTAAAAGATATAGATACAATCGAGAGTGTTAAATCATTAATAGAAACCAACTAAAATTTGAGCAACTTTAAACAAACTCAAGGATTTCAAATCATTCAAAATTGGATGAAAGAAAAAGGTCATGAACCTTTTAGTTTTCAATCTCAAACTTGGGAACGTTACCATAATAATTTTAGTGGAATGGTGGTAGCACCAACAGGTTTTGGAAAAACTTTTTCTGTTTTTTTAGCAGTAGTTATCGATTATTTAAATCATCCAAATAACTATAAAAAAGGGTTAAAACTCATTTGGATTAGTCCATTACGTTCTCTTGCAAAAGATTTAGCTAAAGCAATGAATGCTGTTGTAGAAGAAATTGGTTTAGATTGGGAAGTAGCTGTAAGAAATGGAGATACACCTACTAATGTTAGACGAAAACAAGAACGTTTAATGCCAGATGTTTTACTAACGACTCCAGAAACTTTACATCTTTTATTCTCTCAAAAGAAAAATTCAAGATGGTTTAAAAATGTAGCTTGTATAGCTGTTGATGAATGGCACGAATTATTAGGTTCTAAAAGAGGGGTTTTAACTGAATTAGCGATTGCTCGTATTAAAAAATTATCTGCTAAAACAAGAATTTGGGGAATTTCTGCAACCATTGGTAATTTAGAAGAAGCAAAAAACGTTTTAATTCCTTATGCAGGAAAAACAACCATGATTCGTGCAAAAGAGAAAAAGAAAATTGAAATTGTTTCTGTGCTACCAGATGAAGTAGAAGAATTGTCTTGGGCTGGTCATTTAGGAAAAAAGATGAGTTCTAAAATTATTCCAATTATATACGAGAATAATACTACTTTAATTTTTACAAATACAAGAAACCAAAGTGAATTATGGTATCAAATTATTATAGAAGAAGCTCCAGATTTAATAGGGCAAATTGCTATACATCATGGTTCAATAGATAAAGTTCAAAGAAACTGGATAGAAGGAGCTATTTCAGAAGGATTGTTAAAAGCTGTTGTATGTACTTCTTCTCTTGATTTAGGAGTCGATTTTAAACCTGTAGATTGTGTCATACAAATTGGTTCTGCAAAAGGTATTGCACGTTTTATGCAAAGAGCAGGTAGAAGTGGTCATTCTCCTTTTGAGGTTTCAAAAATGTATGCAGTACCAACACATTCTTTACAATTAATTGAAGTTGCAGCAGTTAAAGAAGCTATTAAGCAAAATGAAATTGAAGCAAGACATCCTTATGTATTAACTTATGATATTTTGGTTCAATTTTTAGTAACTCTTGCAGTAGGTGAAGGTTTTAAAGCCTTTGATACCTTTGAGTTAGTTAAAGAAGTTCATGCTTTTCAATACCTAACTAAAGAAGAATTTGATTGGTGTATTCACTTTATTACAAATGGAGGAAATACTCTTAATTCTTATGAAGAATTTCATAAAGTTGTTTTAGATGATGATGGTGTTTATAGAGTAAGAAGTAGACGAATTACTATGATGCATAGAATGAATATTGGAGTTATTGTTGGTGAAGTTATGATGTATGTAAAATTCTTTTCTGGGGGTTATATAGGCATGATTGAAGAGTTTTTTATTTCGAAATTAAAAAAAGGAGATGCCTTTGTTTTAGGAGGTAAAGTTGTAGAGATGCAACAAATAAAAGACATGACAGTTCTGGTAAAAAGAAGCAAAAAGAAAAAAGCAATAACACCAAGTTGGTTAGGAGGTAGACTGCCTTTAACTTCTTACTTAACTCATTTTTTGCGTTTAAAATTAAATGATGCTCTTACCCCTAATAATCGAGAAAAAGAACTAAAATTTTTACATCCGCTTTTAAAAAGACAAGAGAATAATTCTCATATTCCTAAAAGCGATGAGTTTTTAGTAGAAAAAATAGAAACCAAAGAAGGTCATCATCTATTTGTTTACCCTTTTGAAGGAAGACTGGTGCATGAAATTATGGCTTCTTTAATTGCATATAGAATTAGTCAAATTAAAAAGCTAACATTTACAATTGCACAGAACGATTATGGTTTTGAGCTGTTAAGTGATCAAGAAATACCTTTACATGAAGATAATATTAATTCAATATTCTCTAAAGAAAATTTAATACAAGATGTTACAGCTAGTATAAATGCAAGTGAAATGGCATCTAGAAAATTTAGAGATATTGCTGTAGTTGCTGGTTTGGTTGTACAATCGCAACCAGGTAATAAAAAGTCTAATAAAAGCTTACAATCTTCTTCAGGCTTAATATTTAGAGTTTTAAATGATTACGAACCTAATAATCTTTTACTAAAACAAGCCTATAATGAAGTCTTTGATTATGAGTTAGAAAAAGTTCGTTTACAAGGTGCTTTTCAAAGAATTTCTGAGAGTAAAATCATTTTGAAAAAAGCCAATAATTTTACACCTTTGAGCTTCCCTTTAAAAGTTGATAGTTTACGTGGCACTATGAGTAATGAGGAGCTAAGTAAACGTATAGAACGTATTCAAAAGCAAGCTTTAAAATCTTAAAATGACAGAAAATTTCTTAATTGTAACTCAAAAAATTAATTGTAAAAATGAAATTTTAGAGCTTACAAATCAACGTGCTATTTTTTGGGAATCACAAAATAGTTTAATTCTAAGTGATTTACATATAGGCAAATCTGCTCATTTTCAAAAAAGTGGAATACCTATTCCTTCAAATATTTTAACTACAGATTTAAAAAGATTAGCACAATTAATTCATCATTTTAAAGCAAATCAATTGATTATTGTGGGTGATTTATTTCATGCAGAATATAATAAAGATCTAGATGAATTTAAGTCTTGGTTAACGCAGTTTAATAATCTAAATATTAAATTAATAAAAGGCAATCATGATCGACTTTCAGATAAAGTTTATCAACAATTTAATATTGAGGTTTTCAACAAAAATTACACAGAAAATCTATTAAAATTTGTTCATGATTTTGATAATATTGAAGAGGAGTACTTCGTAATTTCTGGGCATACACATCCTGGAGTTTTTTTAAAAGGTAAGGGGAAACAACGTATAAAATTACCATGTTATCAAGTAACAAAACAACAATTAATATTACCAGCTTTTAGTTTATTTACAGGCCTAAACACAAAAAATGTACCAGAAAATTGTAAAAATTATTGTTTCACAAATGATGGTATTTTTGAAGTTTAATTTTTCATTAAAAAAGCTTTTAAATCTTCATAAGTAGAAGCCTTAATTGCTACTTTTTCTTTGTGTATTACTTTTTGAATTTGTGGTGGTATTTCTACTTTTACAGGTAAAGTTTCTTCTACTACATCTAAAAATTTAACAGGATGAGCAGTTTCTAAAAACACACCATATTCATTTTCTTTTAAACCATATTTTTCAAGACCTAAATATCCAACAGCTCCATGAGGATCTGAAATGTATTCAGATTTTTTATAAATATTTTGCATGGTTTCTTTAGTTTTTTCATCTGTAAAACTAAAAGAAGAAAACTCGTTTTTTAATGAAGTTAAATCGTTATTAAATAGCTCTTGAATTCTTATAAAATTACTAGGGTTACCAACATCCATAGCATTAGAAATTGTTGCTTTAGATGGTTTTGGATTATAGTTACCATCTTTCATGAAATTTGGTACTGTATCATTTACATTTGTAGCAGCAATAAAATGTTTTATGGGTAAACCTAACTTTTGAGCCATAATACCTGCACATATGTTCCCAAAATTTCCACTAGGTACAGAAAAAACGATCTCTTTTTGATGTTTTTTTAATTGTTTGTAAGCAAAGAAAAAGTAAAACATTTGAGGTAACCAACGTGCTACATTTATAGAATTTGCAGAGGTTAGCGTTTTGGTAATTTCTTTATCTAAAAAAGCAGTTTTTACCATTTCTTGGCAGTCATCAAAAACACCATCAACTTCTAGGGCTGTAATGTTTTGTCCTAAAGTGGTGAGTTGTTTTTCTTGAATATCACTTACTTTTCCTGAAGGATATAAAATTACTACTTTTACTCCTTTTGCACCTAAAAAGCCATTAGCTACTGCACCACCTGTATCACCAGATGTGGCTACTAAAACAGTGACTTCATCGTCATTATCTTTATTAAAAAACTCTAAACATTTAGCCATAAATTTTGCACCTACATCTTTAAAAGCCATGGTTGGGCCATGAAATAACTCTAATGTGCCAATATTTTTATTTATTGGAACAACAGGGAAGTCAAAAGAAATAGTTTCTGCAATGATTTCTTTTAATTTATTTTCAGGAATTTCAGCACCTACAAATTGCTTAATCGCTTCAAATGCAATTTCATGATTAGAATAGTTTTCTATATTTTTTATAAAATCTTTAGAAAGTGGAGTTATGTTTTCTGGAAAATACAAGCCTCTATCTTGCGCAATTCCGTTTATAACTGCATTTTTAAATGTTGTTTTTGGTGATTTATGATGTAAACTATAATAGTTCATTTTTTATTGATTTTTCTTTGCGAGTAAAACGAAGCAATCTTTTTATTTAATTAGAGGTTACTTCAGTCATTCTTCCTTCGTAAAGACGGTTAATTAATTATTTTAATTCCTTCTTTATTTACTTTAGAAGTATACATTTCGAAATCAATATTTTTATTTCTATAACTTTTTTCAATCGCATTGTATACTTGCTCAGTAATTTCATCTCCTTTACAAAGTGCAAAAATTGTTGGCCCAGAACCAGAAATTCCAGCACCTAAAGCACCTGCTTTTATAGCAGCACTTTTTACTTCATCAAAAAAAGGAATTAATTTTTTACGATGAGGTTCTACAATTACGTCTTTTAAAGAGTTACTAATAAGTTCGTAATTATTAGAGTACAACCCACTAATTAAACCACCTACATTTGCCCATTGTGTAACAGCATCTTTTAATGCAATTTCTTTAGGTAAAACGTTTCTTGCATCTTCAGTTCTAACTTCAATTTGTGGATGAATAGCAACCAATCTTAACTCATTAGGTACTGGTAATTTTACAACTTCTAAAGGTTGGTAACTTCTAATTAATACAAAACCACCATAAATAGCTGCTGCAACATTATCTGCAATTTGAGAACGACACGCAACTTCTTCACCAAACATGGCAAATTTGGTTAGTTCTAAATTTGAGTAAGGTTTACCTAATAGTTGATTAGCTCCAAAAGCGGCACCAGCAGAACTTGCAGCAGAACTCCCCAAACCACTTCCAGGAAAATAGCCTTTATGCATAGTAAGTTGTATGCCAAAATCTGCTTTTGCATCTAATAACATTTTTTTTACAACTGCACTTGCTGCATTTTTATCTACATCATAAGTTAGTTCTGCACCTGTAATATTTGTTATTTCAACTCCTTTTTGTGGTGTTTTTACAAAGGTCATTTCATCACCAACTTCATCTACAGCTAATCCTAAAGAATCAAAACCACAAGAAACATTGGCAATTGTAGCTGGTGAAAATATTTTTAAATAGTCCATATTTTTGGTTTATTGTTGTTAGTTTATGGTTTTTGGTGATTTGTAACTGGCAACCAATAACCACCAAACCTTAACTAATTATTGATTTGCTATTCTAATTACATCTGCAAAAATACCTGAAGCTGTAACTTCTGCACCTGCACCTGCACCTTTTATAATTAAAGGATTTTCTGGATATCTGTCTGTATAAAATAATACAATATTATCACTACCTTCTAGATTGTAAAAAGGATGCTCTGCTTCAATTTGTTGTAAACCTACACTTGCAATACCATCTGTAAATTCAGCAACATATTTTAAACGACAATCTTTGTCATCTGCTTGTTGATATATTTTTTGAAAATGATTTTCGTATTTAATTAATGATTCGTAAAAATCTTTATTATTCTTTGTTTGTAAAGCTTCATCAGGTAAAAATGCATTGTTTTCTATATCTGATAATTCTAATTGATAACCACTTTCTCTAGCTAAAATTAAGATTTTTCTAGCAACATCTATCCCACTTAAATCAATTTTTGGATCTGGTTCTGTATAACCTTCTTCTTGAGCTTGTTTTACCACGTCATGAAAAGTTGAGTCTTCATCATAATTATTAAATACAAAATTTAAACTACCAGATAAAACAGCTTGAATTTTATGAACTCTATCTCCAGAATTTATTAAATTTTTTAAGGTATCTATAATTGGTAAACCTGCACCAACATTAGTTTCAAATAAAAACGAGGCATTATATTTTTTAGATAAGTTTTTTAAATTTTTATAATTATCAAACTCAGAAGCACATGCAATTTTATTACAAGTAACAACAGAAATACTTTCTCTTAAGTATTTACTGTATACTTTAGAAACACTTTCGTTTGCTGTGTTATCTATAAAAACACTATTTCTTTGATTACATTTTTTTACTTTAGTATAAAATTTTTCAAGACTAGTAGGTTCTCCATTCTCTAATAATTCTTTCCAGTTTTTTAGGTTGATTCCAGAATTTTCAAAAACCATTTTTCTAGAGTTCGAAATTCCAATGATTCTAATATTTAATTTTAAATTTTCTTTTAAATATTTTTTTTGCTGCTGTAATTGTGCTAAAAATCGTTCGCCAACATTACCAACACCAGTTACAAATAAATTAAGTTGTTTTACTTTTTCTTCAAAAAACTGTTCATGTAAAGTGTTTAAAGCTTTTTTGGCATCAATTTTATTAATAACAGCAGAGATGTTTTTTTCTGAAGAACCTTGAGCAATAGCTCTTACATTAACATTATTTCTACCTAAAGCACTAAACATTTGTCCACTTAAACCTTGATAGTTTTTCATACTTTCTCCAACTACTGCAATAATGGCTAAATCATTTTCTAGAATAACAGGTTTTATTTTTTTTCTTTCTATTTCTCTTTGAAATGTTTCGTCTAAAAAGTGTTTTGCTTTTGTTGCATCTGCATCATAAATACCAACACAAATAGAGTGTTCAGATGAAGCCTGAGTTATAAATACTACATTAATTTTAGCTAAAGAAAGTGTTTCAAATAATCGTTTAGAAAAACCAGGAATTCCAATCATTCCTCCACCTTCTAAAGTAATTAAACTAATGTCTTCAATATGAGAAATTCCTTTTACTTCATGTCCATTTTTAGGGTTTTTAGAAATTAAAGTACCCTCAATTTCAGGTTCAAAAGTATTTTTAATTCGAATAGGAATATTTTTTCTTAAAGCAGGCTGTATGGTTGGCGGATACAAAACTTTTGCGCCAAAATGAGATAGCTCCATAGCTTCTTCGTAAGAAATTTCTGGTATAGCAAAAGCTTGCTTTACAACTCTTGGATTTGCAGTAAACATACCACTAACATCTGTCCAAATTTGTAATTCATCAGCATCTAAAGCAGCAGCATAAATAGCTGCAGAAAAGTCTGAGCCTCCTCTGCCTAAGGTTGTTGTTTCACCCTCTACATTCGATGAAATAAAGCCACCTAAAAGAGTAACTTGATGTTTATTTTTAGAAAAAAATGATGAAATATTTTTGTTGGTCACTTTAAAATTAACCTGAGCATTTAAATAATCATTATTTGTAATAATTAAATCTCTACTTTCTTGATGAATGGCATCTAAATTCTCTTTAGCTGCATTTGCAATAATAACCGATGATAATCTTTCTCCAAAACTAGATACTTTAGCTAGAGTTTTATCAGATAATTCTTGTAACAAAAAAATTCCTTCATAAATAGAAGCAAGTCTATCAAACAAATACTTAACTTCTTCATGTGTCTTTTTTTTGTGATTTAAGATTAAGTCATCTATAACTGTAAAATGTAACTCACTTAATTTTTCTAAAATTTCTATGGCAGATGTAATGTCCTCTAGAGCTTTGTTAGCACCTAGTAACAGATTATCTGTGGTTTTACCAAATGCAGATACTATTACAGCTATTTTACTATTTTTTGATGTGTTAGATATGATATCTAATACTTGTTTTATGTTTTTTGAATTGGCTACTGATGAACCTCCGAATTTTAATACTTTCATTTTTTTAATGATAAATATTGATACTTTTTATAAATGTTTTTTGTTGATGATAACAACAAAATATAACCTGAGATAATATGAATAGAAATAACCCTTAAAGGGTTGTAGTAGTTGTAAAAGTGCGAGAATTTGTTATTTGCATAACAAATTTTACATTTAAAGTAGTTGCTGTATTTGTATTAAGAAACTTCACGCTCCAAAAATAGAAGGTTTATTTAAATAACAATTAAAACTAATTACTTTTTTTGTAAAATCTATAAATTAATGTGAAATTCTTAAAAATTTACTTATCAAAATATGAATAATAAGTTATTTACTAATTTGATTTGATTTTTCTTTAATTACCTGTGCAATGGTTTTATTTTGAATTTTACTTTCTAACCAAGATAAAATATCTAAATATAAAAAAGCTCTTTTTTCATAAGGATGATCTTCATACTTCTTTAATTTAGCGTGAATTTTTTTGAATTCATTTTTAATTTCATGAGGATAAACATCACTTAAATCTCTAATAGAAGTTAAGAAAACCTTTTGTACTTCTTGAAGATTCTGCATTTTTAATAAGAATTTATAAGTATCTAAAAATTGTCTTTCTAAATCATAATCTAAACCACACTCATAATGTGCTATAAGATTTAAAACCCTAGCAAAACACTGTAAATCTTCTGCAGAACCAAGGTTTTTAGATTTTATAATTTTTTGTAAATAAGCAATACAAAGCTCATTTTTACCCATACCAAAATACAAACAAGCAATTTTATAATATAGCATTACAACGTAATGATTATCTAACCTATTTTTATAAATCTCAATTTTCTGATTTATAATATCTACAAGATATTCTCCTTTGGCAAAACTAGCTTCTAAAAAGTGTAAATGCAGTTTGTTAGCATATAAATACTGAAAAATTAAGATATCTGTATTTGTATTTGTAGGTATAATTTTTTCATCTACATCTTTTTCAAATAGCCTTAATTCTTCTTTAAAATTATCTACCTTTTTTACAAAAAAACAAGCCTCTAATAAGTAATTAATACCTTTTAAATAAAATACAGGATGTAGCGTAATAAATTTTTTGTTTCCTTTAAATAAATCTACCCATTGATTGGCATATTTATAACTATGTAGAAAATCTTGAGTTAAAAAGCTGAACCACAAATGAGATTTATACAACCATAATTTTTCACGAAAGCCAAATTTTTCGAAATCATATTTTGGAAGTTTACTGTAAAAATAACTATTAATAAACTCTAATTCTTCGTTATTTTTTACATACCCATTTTGTAATAAATAGCTGTATAGTTGTAAAGATAAATTAGACAATTTGCTAGCTACCACATTTTGTTGACTTAGCTCTTTTGCTTGTATAGAAAGCTGGTCTGCTCTATTGCTTAAACTTCTTGTTATGTATTGTGTTTCAATTACTTTTTCTAACTCAACAATTTCATAAGCAATATTTTTTTCTTCATTTTCTAAAGCTAAATTTTTAGCTTTTTCTAATAATTTTAAGCTTTGTTTGTACAATCCTTTTTGATATAAAACTGTTGCAAAGTCTAATTGTTCTCTAATTTGAATTCTTATATTTTTATGAGCAGGATTTAAACGTAAACTAATTAGAATCTGTTTATATAAATGTGCTTTAAGGTTAGAGAGTTGTTGTTTAGTAACTATACCACTTTTAATAATTACTTTTTCATCATAGACTTTTAGTTTTTCTAAAAACTTAAATAAAGAGAAAAATTTAGCATCAATATTTCCTCCTAACCTACCAACATATAAGTTAAATTGTCTCTTTTCAGATTTAGTTAATGATTTAATTAACACAAAAAGAGCATCATTTTGATTATTGGCTGATGTAATAGATTTAGGCATAAAATACTGATAAATAATATATTAACATTTTGTCTCTCTTTGTAGAAATCGTATAAAGCTCCAAAAATAACTAATTATTTTTTCCCTCTTAAATATATTTGATTAGTTAATAAGAAAAACTAATACAAACATGCAAGATAACAAGGTACATATTTTTGATACTACATTAAGAGATGGAGAGCAGGTTCCTGGTTGTAAATTAGATACAAAACAGAAATTAGTTATTGCAGAAAGATTAGATGTTTTAGGTGTAAACGTTATTGAAGCTGGTTTTCCTGTTTCTAGTCCTGGTGATTTTATTTCAGTTTCAGAAATTGCAAAAATTGTAAAAAATGCAACAGTTTGTGGTTTAACTAGAGCAGTAGAAAATGATATTAAAGTTGCTGCAGATGCATTAAAACATGCAAAATATCCAAGAATACATACAGGCATAGGCACTAGTGATTCTCATATAAAGTTTAAGTTTAATTCTACAAGAGAAAAAGTAATTGAAAGAGCAGTAAAAGCGGTTTCTTACGCAAAATCTTTTGTTGAAGACGTTGAGTTTTATGCAGAAGATGCAGGAAGAACAGACAATGAATATTTGGCCCGAGTTTGTGAAGAAGTAATTAAAGCTGGGGCTACAGTTTTAAATATTCCAGATACAACAGGATATTGCTTACCAGAAGAATATGGAGCAAAAATGAAATATTTACGAGAAAATGTAAAAGGTATCGAAAATGTAATTCTTTCTTGTCACTGTCATAACGATTTAGGAATGGCAACAGCTAACTCAATTGCAGGGGTTATTAATGGTGCTCGTCAAATAGAATGTACAATTAATGGAATTGGAGAAAGAGCTGGTAATACTGCTTTAGAAGAAGTAGTAATGATTTTAAAACAACATCCATATTTAAATTTAGAAACAAGTATCAATACAAAACTTTTATATGATACAAGTTTAATGGTTCGTGATAAAATGGGAATGCCTGTACAACCAAATAAAGCCATTGTTGGTGCAAATGCTTTTGCTCATAGTTCTGGAATTCATCAAGATGGAGTAATAAAAAATAGAGAAACCTATGAAATTATGGATCCTGAAGATGTTGGAGTTACAGAAAGTGCTATTGTATTAACTGCCAGAAGTGGTAGAGCAGCATTAGCATACAGAGCTAAAAAAATTGGTTATGAATTAACAAAGATTCAATTAGATGAGGCTTATACATCATTCTTAAATATAGCTGATAAACAAAAAGAAGTAAAAGATGAAGATATTCACAACATCATAAAAATTGTGAATCAAAATTCAAAAGTAGAAGTAGTTTAATTTTTTAAGATAATAATGAAGTTTACTATTGCAATTATTCCTGGAGATGGTATTGGACCTGAAGTTACAAGTCAAGCAAAAAAAGCATTGGATGCAGTTGCAGAGGCTTATGACCATATTTTTTTATATAAAGAAGCGCAAATTGGTGCAACAGCAATAGAAGCAACAGGTAATCCATTACCAAAAGAAACTATTGAAATTTGTAAAAATGCAGATGCCATTTTATTTGGTGCTGTTGGTAATGAATATTATGATAATAATCCAAGTGCAAAAGTCAGACCAGAACAAGGCCTTCTAAGATTAAGGCAAGAATTAGACTTGTTTTGTAAAATTAAGCCTGTAAAGGCATATGATAATTTAATTTATAATTCGCCTTTAAAAAGAGATGTTATCAAAGGAACAGATTTTGTAATTTTTAGAGAATTAACAGGAGGCATTTATTTTGGTGATAAAGAAATAAGTAAAGACGAAAAGTCTGCTTATGATAAAAGTTTTTATACAATTGATCAAATAAAAAGAGTAGCTCATTTAGCTTTTAAAGCTGCACAAAGAAGAAGAAATAAAATAACATTAGTAGATAAAGCAAATGTTTTAGCAACTTCACGTTTATGGAGAAAAACAATCATTGAAATCGCTAAAGAGTATCCTAATGTAGATGTTGAGTTTATGTTTATAGATAATGCAGCCATGAAAATGATTTTGAACCCAAAACAATTTGATGTCATACTTACAGAAAATCTTTTTGGAGATATAATATCAGATGAAGCTAGTGCAATTGCTGGTTCTATTGGTTTATTAGCTTCTTCTTCTATTGGAGAAAAGAACGCATTATTTGAACCAATTCATGGTTCTTTTCCAAAGGCAAAAGGTAAAGATATTGCAAACCCTTTAGCTTCAATTTTATCTGCAGCAATGTTATTAAAACACTTAGGTTTAGATGAAGAAGCAGATGCTATAGAAAGAGCTGTAGAGAAATCAATTGCATTAGGTATAACTACAAAAGACATAAAACGTAAAACACAAACATCTACATCAACATCTAAAGTAGGTGATTTTATTGCTGATTATATTACAAATCAAGATGATAGTAATATGAACTTTAGAAATATACACATGGGGCAAAGTACCATCATATAACTGAAAGATGAAAAATATAGTTTTAAATATTTGTGTAATTGTCTATGTCATTTCATTAAAGATTTGATAAGGAAACTCTATTAATATTTAAAATTAGAACCTTCCTTAAAAAGAAGGTTTTTTTATGAAATATAAAAAGAAGTGAATGTCATAATAATTAAGAATTAAGATGTTGTAATACAGTATTTTATATAATTTTTTTAACATCTGAAATTAAAGATGATATTAAATTTTATTCAATAAAAAATAAGAAATAAAATAATTTTGATAACTAAACTAAGAAATCATTAAATGAATCTTAACAAACATAGCAAAAGATTAACACAAGATGAATCTCAACCAGCTTCACAGGCCATGTTGTATGCTGTAGGTTTATCTGAAGAAGATATGAGCAAAGCTCAAATAGGTATTGCAAGTACAGGTTATGATGGTAATCCATGCAATATGCACTTAAACAGATTGAAAGATGAGGTTAAAGTAGAGTGTAAAATTGCTGATATGGTTGGATTAGGTTTTAATACTATTGGAGTTTCTGATGGGATTTCTATGGGAACTTCTGGTATGAATTATTCTTTAGTTTCTAGAGATATTATTGCAGATTCTATAGAAACTGTTATGAATGCCCAAAGTTATGATGGCTTAATTGCTATTGTAGGCTGTGATAAAAATATGCCAGGAGCTGTAATATCTATGTTGCGTTTAAATCGCCCTTCAATAATGATGTATGGAGGAACCATTGCATCTGGTAATTACAAGGGAAGAAAACTAAATATAGTGTCTGCATTTGAGGCTTTAGGACAAAAAGTAGCTGGCGAAATTGATGAGGATGAATACAAAGAAATTATTAAAAGAGCAATCCCTGGTGCAGGAGCATGTGGAGGCATGTATACTGCAAATACAATGGCATCAGCTATAGAATGTATGGGGTTTGCATTACCATACAACTCATCAATTCCAGCAGAAAACCCTAATAAATTATCGGAATCAGAAAGACATGCAAGAGCTATAAAAAATCTGTTAGAAAAAGATTTAAAGCCATTAGATATTATTTCTAAAAAATCAATCGAAAATGCAATAGCTATTGTAAATGCTTTAGGTGGTTCAACCAATGCTGTATTGCATTTTTTAGCAATCGCTCACGCTGCTGATATCGATTTTACTTTAGCAGATTTCCAAAGAGTTTCAGATAGAACGCCTTTAATTGCTGATTTAAAACCATCAGGTAAATATTTAATGGAAGATGTACATGGTATTGGTGGTACACCAGCAATAATGAAATATTTATTAGATAATGGATATTTATATGGCGATTGTTTAACTGTAACAGGTAAAACTTTAGCTGAAAATTTAGCTGATGTAGAAGCTATGGAGTTCCAAGAACAAGACGTTGTTTTTCCAACAGATAAAGCCTTAAAATCTTCTGGAAATATTCAGATTTTATATGGAAATCTTGCAGAAGAAGGAGCTGTTGCAAAAATATCTGGAAATGAAGGTTTATTGTTTGAAGGTAAGGCTGTAGTTTATGATGGTGAACAAGCAGCAAACACTGGTATTTCTAATGGTGAAGTTGCAAAAGGTGACGTAGTCGTCATTAGATATGTAGGTCCAAAAGGAGGGCCAGGAATGCCAGAAATGTTAAAGCCAACATCTTTAATTATGGGAGCTGGTTTAGGAAAATCAGTGGCATTAATTACAGATGGCCGTTTTTCTGGAGGTACTCATGGTTTCGTGGTTGGTCATATTACACCAGAAGCACAATCAGGAGGTGCAATTGGGCTTATTGAAACAGGAGATAAAATTAGAATTAGCGCAGAAGATAATTCTATAAATGTCTTAATTTCTGATGAAGAATTGTCTAAAAGAAAGGCTAAATGGAAAGCTCCAGAGCCAAAACACAAAAAAGGAATTTTATACAAATATGCAAAATATGTAGCATCTGCCTCTAAAGGATGTGTTACTGATTTATAATTAAAATATATGGAAACACAAACCATAAAATCAACTCAAAAATCTACCAAGAAAACAAAACGTATTTCTGGTAGTGAGGCAATTGTAAGATGTTTAATAGAAGAAGGTGTAGATATTCTTTATGGATATCCAGGAGGTGCAATTATGCCAGTTTATGATGAGTTATATAAATATCAAGACAAAATACATCATGTTTTAACACGTCATGAGCAAGGTGCAACACATGCAGCTCAGGGTTATGCTAGAATATCAGGTAAAGTTGGGGTAGCTATGGCTACATCTGGACCTGGAGCAACCAATTTAATTACTGGTATAGCAGATGCACAAATAGATTCGACACCAATGGTTTGTATAACAGGCCAAGTATCTTCTCATTTATTAGGTTCAGATGCATTTCAAGAAACAGATATAGTGGGTATTTCAACTCCGGTTACAAAATGGAACTGTCAAGTAACAAAAGCAGAAGATATTCCTTCTGTAATAGCAAAAGCTTTTTATATTGCTAAAAGTGGAAGGCCAGGTCCTGTTTTGGTTGACATTACTAAAGATGCACAATTTAATGAGTTTGATTTTTCTTATGAGAAATGTACACAAGTAAGAAGTTATAATCCTATTCCATTAACAGATATTATAGATGTAGAAGCTGCAGCAAAACTCATAAATACAGCAAAAAAGCCACTAATTGTTTGGGGGCAAGGTGTAATTCTAGGTCAAGCAGAAGAACAATTAAAAGCAGTTGTAGAAAAAGCAGGTATCCCAGCTGCTTGGACAATTTTAGGAGCTTCAGCAATTCCAACTTCTCATCCTTTAAATGTTGGTATGGTGGGTATGCATGGAAATTATGCGCCAAATATGCTAACAAATGAATGTGATGTTTTAATCGCTATTGGTATGCGTTTTGACGATCGTGTTACTGGAAGTTTAGATACCTATGCAAAACAAGCAAAAGTAATTCACTTTGAAATTGATCCTGCAGAAATTGATAAAAATGTAAAAACAGATGTAGCAGTTTTAGGTGATGCCAAAACAAGTTTAGAGTTGTTATTACCATTGTTAGATAAAAATTCGCATAAAGAATGGCATCAGCAATTTAAAGACTTGTATCAAATAGAATTTGATAAGGTTATTAAAAACGATTTATATCCTACAAAAGAAGGATTAACCATGGCTGAGGTATTAAAAGAAATAAACATACAAAGCGAAGGTAAAGCTGCAATAGTAAGTGATGTAGGTCAGCATCAAATGATTGCATGTAGATATGCAGATTTTAATGTTTCTAAAAGCAATATTACCTCTGGTGGTTTAGGAACTATGGGCTTTGGTTTACCTGCAGCAATAGGTGCTAAAATGGCTGCTCCAGAACGTGAAGTAGTTTCTATTTCTGGTGATGGGGGTTATCAAATGACCATTCAAGAATTAGGTACAATTTTTCAGCAAAAAGCAGCTGTGAAAATAGTTGTGTTAAATAATGATTTCTTAGGTATGGTTCGTCAATGGCAACAATTATTTTTCGATAAAAGATATGCTTCAACAGAAATGATAAATCCTGATTTTGTTAAAATTGCTGAAGGATATTATATAAAAGCAAGAAAAGTAACAAAACGTGAAGAATTAGCTATAGCTGTAGAAGAAATGATGAAAAGTAAAGAAGCTTATTTCTTAGAAGTTTGTGTAGAAAAAGAAGATAACGTTTTTCCAATGATTCCTTCTGGAGCAAGTGTTTCAGACATTAGATTAGAATAAAATGAGCATAGAAGATAAACAACTGTTTACAGTATCTGTATATACTGAAAACAATATAGGTTTGTTGAATAGAATTTCAGCAATTTTTCAAAGAAGACATATTAATATTGAGAGTTTAAACACCTCTCCATCAGAAATAGAAGGTGTATCTAAGTTTACGATTGTTGTTAATATAACAGAAGTAAACATGAAAAAAATTATAGGGCAAATAGAAAAGCAAGTAGAAGTCATAAAAGCCTATTACCATAAACTTGATGAAATTATTTATCAAATAGCAGGTTTATTTAAAATCAAGTCTGAATTATTGTTCGAAGAGCGCCAAATTCAAAATATCATAAAAGAAAGCAATGCTAGAATTGTAACAGTTAATAAAGAGTTTTTTGTTTTAGAAAAATCAGGTAAAAAAGAAGAAATTGTAACACTTTATAATCAATTAAGTCCTTTTGGCATTATGCAGTATACAAGATCAGGGCTTATAGCAGTTACTAAAGAAGAAATGAAAATATCATCGCTTTTAGAAGCAATCAAAAACAACTAAATAAACAACAATGTCAAATTATTTTAACACATTAACATTAAGAGAAAAATTAGAACAATTAGGGCAATGCAGATTTATGGAAGCTTCAGAATTTGAAGACGGAGTAAATGCATTAAAAGGGAAGAAAATTGTTATTGTGGGCTGTGGAGCACAAGGATTAAACCAAGGATTAAATATGAGAGATTCTGGTTTAGATATCTCTTACACCTTAAGAAAAACAGCAATAGAACAGAAAAGAGAATCTTTTGTTAATGCCACTTCTAATGGATTTACTGTTGGTACTTACGAAGAATTACTGCCAACAGCAGATTTGGTAATTAATTTAACACCAGATAAACAACATACAAATGTTGTTAAAGCAGTAATGCCTTTAATGAAAAAGGGAGCTACATTAAGCTATTCGCATGGATTTAACATTGTTGAAGAAGGAATGCAAATTCGAGAAGATTTAACTGTAATTATGGTTGCTCCAAAATGCCCTGGATCTGAGGTTCGTGAAGAATATAAAAGAGGTTTTGGTGTGCCAACATTAATAGCTGTTCATCCTAATAACGACCCAGAAGATAAAGGTTGGGCTCAAGCAAAAGCTTATGCAGTTGCAACAGGTGGTCATAGGGCAGGTGTTTTAGCCTCTTCATTTGTAGCTGAGGTGAAGTCAGATTTAATGGGAGAACAAACCATTTTATGTGGTTTGTTACAAACTGGTGCAATTTTATCTTTTGATAAAATGGTAGAAGAAGGCATAGATGCTGGTTATGCTGCAAAATTAATTCAGTATGGTTGGGAAACAGTAACTGAAGCTTTAAAGCATGGAGGAATCACAAATATGATGGATAGATTATCTAATCCTGCTAAAATTGAAGCTTTTAGACTTTCTGAAGAATTAAAAGGTATTATGCGTCCACTATTCCAAAAGCATATGGATGATATTATGACTGGTCATTTCTCTAAAACAATGATGGAAGATTGGGCTAATGATGATGTAAACTTATTAAAATGGAGAGCAGCAACTGGCGAAACTGCTTTTGAAAAACAACAAATTACAACTGACGAAATTTCTGAACAAGAGTATTTTGATCATGGAACTTTATTAGTTGCTTTTGTAAGAGCAGGTGTAGAATTGGCTTTTGAAGCAATGACAGAATCTGGTATTATTGATGCTTCTGCCTATTATGAATCTTTACACGAAACACCATTAATAGCAAATACAATTGCACGTAAAAAATTATACGAAATGAATCGTGTTATATCTGATACTGCTGAGTATGGTTGTTATTTATTTGATCATGCTTGTAAACCTTTATTAGCAGATTTTATGAAAACAGTTTCTACTAACGTAATTGGTAAATCTTTTAGTTCAGAAAATGGTGTAGATAACCAAGAATTAATAAGAGTTAATAAAATTATTAGAAATCATCCTGTAGAAAAAGTAGGAGCAACTTTAAGAGCTTCTATGACAGCTATGAAAGTTATAAAAACTTCATAGATATTTAAATATTCTAAAATTTATAAAAACCTGTCAGAATTTAAATTTTTGACAGGTTTTATAGTTTTGACTCTCAAAAAATTAACTTAGAAAACGAAATTGTTTTCGTTAATAGTAGTAGAATTATAAGGGCTTTTGATACCTTTTTAGTTAATTTTGAGTCTAATAAATTCAATTATGAACTAATTGAAAAACTAAAAAACATGGAAACTACATTTAAAGAAATTCCAAAAAAGCATCAAATCTCAGAATTAACTATACAAAATACTTATTTAGTTGATGGTGAGTTAAAGAAGTGGAGTGGAGAAATGGCGGATGTTTATTCTACAATTTCATCAACAGAAAAATATAAACCAACTTTATTAGGTAAAGTACCTAACTTATCAGAAAATGAAGCATTAGAAGCATTAAACTCTGCTTACAAAGCTTATGATAAAGGTCAAGGATTATGGCCAACAATGAGAGTTGTAGATAGAATTGAATGTATGGAAGAATTTGCAGAGCAAATGAAAACCAAACGTGATGAAGTTGTTAAATTATTAATGTGGGAAATAGGAAAATCTTTAGCTGATTCTGAGAAAGAGTTTGATAGAACAGTAGAATACATTTATGATACTATAGAAGATTATAAGAAAATGGATAGAAACTTTGCTAAGTTTGAAAAGCATAGTGGAGTTCATGCTCATATAAGACGTGGTCCTTTAGGAGTTGTCTTATGTTTAGGGCCTTATAATTACCCTTTGAATGAAACATTTGCTTTGTTAATTCCTGCTTTAATTATGGGAAATACAGCAGTGTTTAAACCAGCAAAACATGGTGTTTTATTACTTACTCCTCTTTTAGAAGCATTTCAAAATTCTTTTCCAGAAGGTGTAGTTAATATCATTTATGGAAGAGGTAGAGTATTGGCTACTCCTATAATGAAAACTGGTAAAGTAGATGTTTTAGCATTAATAGGAAATAGTAAATCTGCTAATGCAATTCAAGCAAATCATCCATATAAAAATAGATTACGTTTAGTGTTAGGTTTAGAAGCTAAAAACCCAGGAATTGTTTTACCAGATGCAGATCTAGATTTAGCGATTGATGAGTGTATTACAGGTTCTACTTCTTTTAATGGACAACGTTGTACAGCTTTAAAAGTGTTATATGTACATGAACATATAGTTGATAAATTTAACAAGCGTTTTGCTGAAAGAGTAGATGCTTTAAAATATGGTAATCCATGGGAAGAAGATGTTAAATTAACTCCTTTGCCTGAGCCAGACAAACCAGCATACATTCAAGAATTAATAGATGATGCCTTAGAAAAAGGAGCAAAAATTATTAATAAAAAAGGAGGTGAGATTTCAGAAAACTATATTTATCCTGCTGTTTTATATCCTGTTTCTAAAAATATGAGGGTTTATGAAGAAGAACAATTTGGTCCTGTTATACCTATAGTATCTTTTAAAAATATTCAAGAGCCTTTAGATGATATGGCTGACTCTAATTATGGGCAACAGGTAAGTGTATTTGGAAGTGATACCAGAACTTTAGCTCCTTTAATAGATACACTTGTAAATTTAGTTTGTAGAGTAAATTTAAATAGTGCTGCTCAAAGAGGGCCAGATGTATATCCATTTACAGGAAGAAAAGACTCTGCAGTTTCTACTTTAAGTGTTCATGATGCATTACGTTCTTTTTCTATAAGAACTTTTGTTGCATCTAAAGATACAGAATACAACAATGCTATTTTACAAGAATTGTTAGATAAAAAAGCATCTAATTTTATAAGTACTGATTATATTTTGTAATTATATTTAATCATATTTATGAGCCTCTTTTTAAGAGGCTTTTTTTATTGGAATGATGTTTGATAATAGTTTATAATAAAGCAAGCCGAATGAAAAAACTTTTTTTGATTTTATGTATTGTTCTTCAAACTAAATCTTTTTCTCAAGATAAACCAGGAAGAGCCTTTTTTACTGGAAATATAAATTTTGTTTTGGGTGTTAATGAAAATTATACCCTTTTTCAACAAGATGATGATGAGTCTCTAATTATACCAACAGGAATTTTTGCGAGAATAGGTTTTGGTTATGAGTTTAAAAAAAGAGTTGCAATAAGTTTTAATTCAGGTTATGATTACCATTGGAATTATGCTGTTAGTGCGATTCCTGCCTTTGGAAGTTTACAATTTAATTTATGGAGAAATGGAGATGATGTTTTTTTTATTGATACTAGTTATGGTAAAATGTTTAGAATGTCTAAAAATTATGCAGATGGTAATTATTATGGTCTTGGTTTAGGTTATCAAATAGAAGGAAAAAATAGATGGAATACAGTAATTCGTTTTGATTTACATAGAAAAGGTATTATAGGATTTAAGAACAATAGGCTAGACAGTTTTTCTATTGGTATAGGATTCTGATTTTTCTAAGTAATATTTTATAAAAAGAAAAACCTCGCAATTTGCGAGGTTTTCTATTTTAGTTTTCTGTTTTCAGAAATAATATGTTGAATTATCCTAAAGTAACTCTTTTAAATCCAGTTACTTCAACATTACCATAAGTCTTTACATATTCTGCAACATTTTTCTTATCATCCTTAATAAAAGTTTGATCTAATAAACATTGTTCTTTATCTAAAGTAGTGTTGTCAGAGATAAATCTTTCCATTTTACCTGGTAAAATTCTATCCCAGATTTTTTCTGGTTTACCTTCAGCAGCTAACTCAGCTTTTGCAGCCTCTTCAGCTTCAGCTAAAACTTCATCAGATAATTGAGACATAGAGATATATTTAGGAACATTTTTTAATGTTTTACCTAATCTACCTAATTCTATGTTCTCTTTTTCGATTTCTGCAATTCTAGCTTCAGTCTCAGAAGAAACAAATGCAGGGTCAAAATCTTTATAAGATAAAGTTGTTGCACCCATAGAAGCAACTTGCATAGCTATATCTTTAGCTAAAGTCTCAGCATTATCTACAGCTGCAGATAAACCTACTAAAGCAGCAATTTTACCAATGTGAGTGTAAGCACCAACATAAGCAGCTTCAATTTTTTCGAAAGCTGTAATGTCTAACTTTTCTCCAATAACACCAGTTTGTTCAACTAATTTGTCAGCAACAGTCATACCACCAAAATCAGCAGCTAAGAAAGATTCTTTACTGTCATGATTTAATGCGATATCTGCAAACTCACCAGCTAAAGCTACAAATTTTTCGTTTTTACCAACAAAGTCAGTTTCACAAGCTAAAACAATTGCAACACCTTCTGTGTTTGCATCGTTAATTCTTGTTACTGCAACACCTTCTGTAGATTCTCTATCAGCTCTTTTTGCAGCGATTTTTTGACCTTTTTTACGTAAAATATCGATTGCTTTATCGAAATCACCTTCTGCTTCTACTAATGCCTTTTTACAGTCCATCATTCCAGCTCCAGTAGCGTCTCTTAATTTTTTTACGTCAGCAGCACTAATTTTTGCCATTTTTAATCTTTTTTTTAGAAATTTATGTTTCTATTTATTAAAATTATTTTTTCTCTTCTGTTGCAACTTCTTTTGCTTCAGCTTTTGGAGCTTCCTTTTTAGGAGCTTCTTTAGCTTCTTTTGCTTTGTCTTTATCAGCTTTTCTTTCTGATAAACCTTCTGCTATAGCATCAGTTACAAAACCTAAAACTTTGTCAATAGATTTAGATGCGTCATCATTTGCTGGTATAACGTAATCTACCTGTCTTGGGTCAGAGTTTGTATCTACCATTGCAAAGATTGGGATATTTAATTTTTGAGCTTCTGCTACTGCAATGTGCTCTTTCTTAATATCGATTACAAATAATGCACCTGGTAAACGAGTCATATCAGATATAGAACCTAAGTTCTTTTCTAATTTTTCTCTTTGACGATTAATTTGTAATTTTTCTCTTTTAGATAAAGCGTCAAAAGATCCGTCAGTCTTCATTCTATCAATAGAAGCCATTTTTTTAACAGCTTTTCTAATAGTAACAAAGTTAGTTAACATACCACCTGGCCATCTTTCTGTAATGTAAGGCATGTTTACAGCTTTTGCTTTATCTGCAACTATATCTTTTGCTTGTTTTTTTGTAGCAACAAATAAAATTTTACGACCAGAATTTGCAATCTTCTTTAAAGCTGCAGAAGTCTCTTCTATTTTTGCTGCTGTTTTATACAAATCAATGATGTGTACACCATTTCTTTCTGTATAAATATAAGGAGCCATGTTAGGATCCCACTTTCTAGTTAAGTGTCCAAAGTGTACACCACTATCTAATAATTCTTGAATGTTAATGTTTGCCATTTTAAAATGTGTTTACTTTCTGTTTTTGAAATCAATGGTTAAGTAGTCTTTTGGAGTCTTAACCATTTAGATACTAAACTGTTATTAATATTTGATAACAGTCTCTTAATGTAAATAGTTGCTGAATTTCTTTCAGCAAATAATTAACGCTTAGAGAACTGGAATTTCTTACGTGCTTTCTTCTGACCGAATTTCTTACGCTCAACCATTCTTGGATCACGAGTTAATAATCCTTCTGGCTTAAGTACAGCTTTGTGTTCTTCATTAATAGAAACTAATGCTCTAGTAATTGCTAAACGAATTGCTTCAGCTTGTCCTGTAACACCACCTCCGTAAACATTAACTTTAATATCGTAAGACGTTAAGTTTTCTGTTAACATTAAAGGTTGTTGAACTTTATATTGTAAAGTACCTGTTGTAAAGTAGTCTTTATAATCTTTTTTGTTTACTGTAATATTACCTTTTCCTTCAGAAAGATAAATACGTGCTACAGCAGTTTTTCTTCTACCTATTTTGTGAACTGTATCCATTATTTATAATCGTTAAGGTTAATAGCTTTAGGTTCTTGACCTGCTTGTTTGTGCTCTGAACCTGCATATACATACAAGTTTCTGTATAAAGCGCTACCTAATTTGTTTTTTGGTAACATTCCTTTTACTGCTTTTTCGATTAATCTTGTAGGATCTTTATCGAACATTTCTGTTGCAGTTAACGATCTTTGACCTCCTGGATATCCTGTGTGTCTGATGTAAGATTTATCAGTCCACTTTTTACCTGTAAGGTTAATTTTCTCTGCGTTGATAATAACCACGTTATCTCCACAATCTACGTGAGGAGTATAGTTTGGCTTGTATTTACCTCTAATTAGCTTTGCTACTTTAGAAGCTAGACGACCCAACGTTTGCCCGTCTGCATCAACTAAAACCCACTCCTTATTTACTGTAGAAGCGTTTGCTGATACTGTTTTGTAACTTAATGTGTTCATAATTACACTTTTAGTCTTTGTTCTTTGTTAATAATTTATTTTTTCCTTAAAAAAGGAGTGCAAATGTACCGCTTTTTATTTGATTGACAAATAGCGTTTTAAAATATTATCTATAAAGGTATATGATGTTCTTATATCTAAGAATTATTAACAAAAACTTAAGAAATTAGAAACTTACTTTTGCATTGCGATTTTAGAAATAATGTTTTCATTGTATTTACAGAGCAAACTAACCCAACAAAATGAAATTTTTTCGATATTTTTTCACATTAATTTTTTTACTCTCTTTTAATTTATTCTCTCAAGAAAATAAGATCTCTAAAAGAATTTATACTACAAAAAAACTAGTAAACAAGCCTGTAATTGATGGATCTATTAATGATGAAGCTTGGAATGTAGTAGAATGGTCATCAGATTTTACTCAAAAAGATCCAGATGAAGGTAAGCCACCAACATATCAAACAAAATTTAAAGTAATGTATGATGCTAAATATCTTTACGTTGCTATTAGAGCTTTTGATGATGAACCAGAAAAAATAGAAAGACGTTTAAGTAGAAGAGATGGTTTTCAAGGAGATAGAGTAAATGTAATTATTGATAGCTATCATGATAAAAGAACAGCTTTTGTTTTTACAACAACAGCTGCTGGTGTGAAAGGAGAAGAATTTGCTTCTCAAAATGGAGAAAACTGGGATGATAGTTGGAACCCAATTTGGTATACAAATGCCAAAATAGATGATAAAGGTTGGACTGCTGAAATGAAAATTCCTTTTAGTCAATTACGATTTGGAAAAGCTGAAGAACAAATTTGGGGTTTTAACATAAACAGAACTATTTTTAGGTTGCAAGAACGTTCTTTATGGCAAAGGATTCCAAACGACCAAGCAGGCTTTATAAGTGAAGCAGGTGAATTACATGGTTTAAAAAATTTAATTTCCCAAAAACAATTAGAAATCCAGCCTTTTACAGTTTTACAATATGATAAATATCCACCAGAAGCAGGTAATCCATTTAGAACTGGTAAAGACTTTAGAGCAAATTTTGGATTAGATGCTAAAATTGGAATAACAAATGATTTAACATTAGACTTAACTGTTAATCCAGATTTTGGTCAAGTTGAAGCAGATCCAGGAGCAATTGCTTTAGATGGATTTCAAATTTTCTTTAGAGAACAAAGACCATTTTTTGTTGAAAACAGCAATATTTTTGATTATCAATTTGCTAATGGTAGTGATAATGTTTTTTATAGTAGAAGAATAGGTAGAAATCCTCATAGAAGTGCAAATTTAGCCAATGGAGAATTTTCAGATGAACCTCAAAATTCAAGAATTTTAGGTGCAGCAAAATTTTCAGGTAAAACTAGAGATGGCTGGTCTATTGGAATTTTGGAAAGTGTTACAGGAAATGAATACGCAGAAATTAGACAAACAGATGGTAGCTCTAGAGAAGAAATTGTAGAACCTCTTACCAATTATTTTGTTACTCGAGTTCAAAAAGATTTTAATGAAAGAAATTCTTTTGTAGGTGGAATTTTCACAGCTACAAATAGACATTTAAACGGAGATTTTAATGAATTACACAAGGCTGCTTATACAGGAGGATTAGACTTTCAACATAATTGGAAAAATAGAGAATATTATATAGATGGTAACATGATTTTTAGTCATGTTTTAGGAAGTAAAGAAGCTATTACAGCTACACAACAAACGTTACGTCATAATTTTCAAAGAACAGATGCAACACATGTTTCTGTAGATACAGACAGAACATCATTAACAGGAACAGGAGGTAGATTTGAATTTGGAAAAGTTGGTGGTGAAAAATGGAGATATAGTACTGGAGTAATTTGGAGATCTCCAGAATTAGAATTGAATGATGTTGGTTTTTTAAGAAGAACAGATCAAATTTTACAATTTTTAAATGTTGATTATTTGTGGTTAGTTCCAACAGATACTTACAGAAACATGGCTATAAATGCAGAGCAGTTATCTGAATATGATTTTCAAGGAAATGTAAATAGATTACGTTACGAATTAGCTGGTAATATCAATTGGATTAATAATGAAAGAACAAGATTAGGTATAGGTGCAAACTTTTCTAGATTTGACAACTTTTTCTTAAGAGGAGGCCCAAGATGGAGGTCTGCAAATTCTAGATATATTTTTACTTCATTTAATTCTGATAATGGAAAAAAGTTTGCCTTTAGTTTTGGGTATACTAATGTTCATTCAGACGAAGATGTTTTCAGTAGAAACAGATTTAGAATAGGTTTTTCTTATCAGCCTTTTGATGCCCTTAATATCTCTTTAGATAATGAGTTAGAAATTACTAAAGATCGTTCACAATATGTAACAACAACCTCTTTTGGAAATAATAGCAGGTATATTTTAGGAACAATAAATAACGACGAACTAAGTACAACATTACGTTTTACTTATAGTTTAAATCCAAATTTATCAATTCAGTTTTATGGACAGCCTTTTATCTCAAGAGGAAGATTCTCTGACTTTAAATTTGTAAATATTGCAGCTGCAGATAAATTTACAGAACGCGTTAATATTTATAATCAAAATCAAATTACAAATCAAAATAACATTTATAATATAGATGAAGATTTAGATGGTAATTTAGATTATACTTTTGAAAATCCAGATTTTTCTTTCGTACAATTACAAACAAATTTAGTTATGAGGTGGGAATATATACCTGGCTCAGAATTATTTTTAGTGTGGTCTAGAGGTTCTGTAGGAAGTGCAGATGTAGATGATGATTTAGTAGATAGCGTTTCTGACCAAGTATTTAGAGCACCAGCAAATGATACCTTTTTATTAAAGTTTACTTACAGATTTAGAAGGTAGATTAATCTATTAATTTAATAGAAGATGCAAAAAACTTATCCTCTTTTATTTTACCTGATACATTACCCTTTCTAATAACGTTACAAAAGCCTGTGTTTTCATCATGGGCATCACCAAAATCATCAATACCAAATCCTTCTACAAAATAGGCTTTGTTATCTATTTTAACTGCTAAATCACAACCATCAGCTTCTAATTTAAATTGGCATTGACCACAAGAAATTTCTGCGGTTTGATTTATTTCTTTTTTAGTATTACAAGAAAATAGGATACTTACTATTAATAAGGATAATAATTTTTTCATTTTCGTATTAGTTTTTATCTTTAATTTTTAACCAATCATCATAAGTTACAACTCTTTTTTCTTCAGATGTTTTTGTTGTTCCTGGAAGTACTCCTATAAACTCAAGATAATGCCCATCTGGATCATTAAAATAAATTGAAATAGCAGGCATCCAACAAAAAACCATTGGTTGTTCGTTATCATCTTGTAAAAAGTTCCAGTAGTTAAGATTATGAGATTTTAAAAAATTAATAGATTCATTTAAAATCCAGTTAGGATCGCATTGAAAAGCAAAGTGTCTAAGGTCTATTTCTTCTTTTTCTTTTTCCCATAAACCCAGCATGGCTTTTTTATCTTCACCAATCCAAAAAAAGGATGCTCTTCTTTCATTTTCTAAACGACATTGTTTTAAACCAAGAACATTTTTATAAAACTCTATGGAAAGCTCTAAATTTTCAACATATAAATGTGTTTCATAAAGTTCTAGAATCATATCTTTTTTTGATTTAATTTAATTCTTACCTCCCCATGAATCTCTTAATCCAACAGTTTTGTTAAATACTAACTTTTCTGGAGTAGCATCATCATCTACATTAAAATAGCCTAATCTTTGAAACTGAAATCGCTCTCCAATTTTTGCAGATTGTAAACTTGGCTCTACAAAAGCTTCAATAATTTCTAAAGAATTTGGGTTTATAAATTCCATGTAATCTTTGTCTTTATGAGCATCTGGAGCTTCATCTAAAAACAACCTATCATAAGCTCTAACTTCTGCTTTTACAGCATGTTTTACAGAAACCCAATGTAATGTTCCTTTAACTCGTCTTGTGCTTTCTGGAGTTCCACTTCCAGATTTACTTAGCTCATCATAAGTACACTGAATTTCGATAACATTACCATCTGAGTCTTTGGTACAACTTTCGGCTTTTATGATATAAGCATTTTTTAATCGAACTTCTTTACCCAGTTTTAATCTAAAAAACTTCTTATTAGCTTCTTCTCTAAAATCTTCTTTTTCTATATACAATTCTCTTGAAAAAGGAACTTCTCTAAACCCTGCACTTTCGTCTTCTTGATTGTTTTCTGCTTGTAGCATTTCTTCCTTACCTTCAGGATAGTTAGTAATTACTACTTTAACAGGATCTAAAACTGCCATAACTCTATTTGCAGTTTTGTTTAAATCTTCTCTAATTTTAAACTCTAAAAGAGCAACATCAATTACATTTTCACGTTTAGATACTCCAACAGTTTCTACAAAACTTCTAATAGATGCAGGTGTATAACCACGTCTTCTTAAACCAGAAATTGTTGGCATTCTTGGGTCATCCCAGCCAGAAACAATTCCTTCTTCTACCAATTTAAGTAACTTACGTTTACTCATTATGGTATAACTTAAGTTTAATCGAGAAAATTCTCTTTGTTTTGGAGGTAGAGGTAATTTACTAGAACTGTAATTATATACATTATCTCTAAACCAATTATATAGCTCTCTGTGAGGTTTAAATTCTAAAGAACATAATGAGTGAGATATTTGTTCAATATAATCACTCTCTCCATGAGTCCAATCATACATAGGATAAATACACCATTCATCACCTGTTCTATGATGAGATTTGTACATAATTCTATACATTAATGGATCTCTCATTAACATATTAGGAGAACTCATGTCTATTTTTGCACGTAAAACATGTTCTCCTTCTTTAAATTTGCCTTCTTTCATTCCTTGGAATAATTCCAAGTTTTCTTCCACACTTCTATCTCTAAAAGGGCTATTAGTTCCTGCTTCTGTAGGTGTACCTTTTTGGATACGCATTTCTTCAGAAGTTTGTGAGTCTACATAGGCTTTACCATCTTTTATCAATAAAATTGCCCAATCATAAAGTTGTTGAAAATAATCTGAAGAATAACATTCATTTGCCCAATTATAACCTAACCATTTAATATCTCTCTTTATTGCATCTACATATTCTTGCTCTTCTTTAGCAGGATTCGTATCATCAAAACGTAAGTTTACAGGTGCATTATATTTTTCGCCCAAACCAAAACTAATACCAATAGCTTTTGTATGGCCAATATGCAAATATCCATTAGGTTCAGGAGGAAAACGAAAATGTAATTGTTCTTTTGACATTCCGTTTGCCAAATCTTCCTCTATAATATGCTCTAAAAAATTAAGCGATTTATTTTCTTCAGACATTAGTTTATCCATAAAATTAGGCAACAAAATTACATAAAATATTACACAGCTATTTATTATCTTGTAACAAAAATAGTATTTCAACAACTTATAAATAAACAAAAGAAATTATGAGCAATCAAATTAGAAACTACACTTGTCCAAAATGTAATAACAAAACATATAAATTAGGACAAATGAGAGCAACAGGTGGTACTTTATCAAAGATATTTGATATTCAAAATCAAAAATTTACAAGTGTTACTTGTGAAAAATGTACCTATACAGAGTTTTACAAAACTAAAACAAGTGCTATTAGTAATGTATTTGACTTTTTCACTTCTTAAAACTACCAGTTAAAGTTTTCTAAAAGCAGTTTTTAGTGCTTATTTATTGTCGTATTTTTGCAATATGAAGAAAGAAGCTAAAAAACCAGATTTAGTTGTTTTTAATGAAGAAGAACAAAAATATGATGCTGCATTAAAACCTTATGGTACATCTGCAAGTTCACCAGTAATACAACCATTAAATACTGCAAGTTGGAAAAATGATGGTATACAGCGTGTAAATAAGCATTTAAAATCAAAATTTGATGAAGTAAAAGCTCAATATGAAGAGCTAATGCAGAAGTTTCAGTATAATGATTTGGTGTATAATGCAAAATTTAGCTTTGAACCTAATATTGGTGAAGTTTATCATTTATATAATAATAAAAAACAGGAATCATTTTTATCTATTATCGCTCCAGAACAATGTAGTTTTCAACATTTAGGATCTTTTAGACTAAATTCAGATAAAATGTGGGAAAAGGTAGCTTCAGAGTCAAATCAAGAATAATAAATGGGAATAATACAAGTAAACAATATTAAATTATATGCATATCATGGCTGTTTAGAAGAAGAAGCAAAAATAGGTTCTTGGTATAGAGTAGCAGTAGAAGTTAAAGCAGATTTAAAAAAGTCTGCAAAAACAGATAATTTAAAAGATACTGTAGATTATGTTCATTTAAATCTAATTGTAAAAGAAGAAATGGCAATTAGATCAAAACTTTTAGAAGAAGTTGCTCAAAGAATTTTAAATCGTTTTTTTAAAGAAATACCAATGATTAAAAAAGCAAAAATAGAGGTAGCTAAAATTAACCCGCCAATAGGAGGAAATGTCGAAGAAGTCGTAATTATTATAACAAAAAAACGATAAGATTAAAAAATACTTGTACTAATTGTAAATTTGCGTAAATTTGCAGTCCTTAAATTATAATTAAGGTGTCGTGGCCGAGGGGCTAGGCAGTGGTCTGCAACACCATCTACAGCGGTTCGAATCCGCTCGACACCTCAATTTTTTTAAACCCTTAACTTTAATTTGTTAAGGGTTTTTTATGAGAGAACATAAATGTAACAAATTTAAGTTCTATTGACTAACTAAAAAAAAGTCACTAAATTATCAATAAAATCGGCATTCTTTATCAAAGTTTATGTTGCACGCCTTTACCTACTATTTTTAATATTTAATAAATTTTATTCTCTATTTAAAGTATTAAACAAACCCCTAGCTAACTAAAATTAGCACTTAATTTTATACATTATTTTAGAAAATTTCGGTTGTAAAATTTAAACACTAAATATTCTTGCAAATTTAGTATTTCAAAGAATCTTAATAAGACTAAGTGAAAAAGCTTATTATTGATTAAAAAGAATATGTTTAATTGTTTCTAAGTATATAATTTTTTATCAAAAAGACAGATAGTACAGGATATTAAAAATATGCTTTAAGTTTATGTTTATAGCTTGAAAAAATCAACTAATAAATGAGTAAAATAATAGTATTAACAGGAGCAGGAGGTGTTTTATGTAGCACAATGGCTAAGGCACTTTCAGAACAAGGAAATAAAATAGCTGTATTAGATTTAAGAGAGGAAGCAGCAAACAAAGTTGCAGAAGAAATTAAGGCTGCTGGTGGTGATGCAATTGGTGTTGCAGCTAATGTTTTGGAAAAAGATTCTTTAGAAAAAGCGAAACAAGTAGTAAATGATGTTTTTGGTAAAGTTGATATTTTGGTAAATGGAGCAGGAGGAAATCATCCTTTAGGAACAACTTCTAATCCGTTTTTTGCAATGGAAGATTTAAAAAACTCTGCTGAAGGGTTTAAAACTTTCTTCGATTTAGATCCAAAAGGAATTGAATTTACTTTTAATTTAAACTTTTTAGGAACATTAATTCCTACTCAAGTTTTTGCAACAGATATGGTTGGACGTGAAGGTTGTTCAATTTTGAATATTTCTTCAATGAACGCTTTTACTCCATTAACAAAAATACCAGCTTATAGTGGTGCAAAAGCAGCTATTTCTAATTTTACACAATGGTTAGCAGTACATTTTTCTAAAGTAGGTATACGTGTAAATGCTCTGGCTCCAGGTTTTTTCTTAACAGATCAAAACAGAGCTTTATTAACCAATGAAGATGGAAGTTTAACGCAAAGAGGAAAACAAATTATCGATCAAACACCTATGGGACGTTATGGAACTCCAGATGATTTAATTAGTGCAACAGAATTTTTGTGTAATGATGCATCTGCGTTTGTAACTGGAATTGTAATTCCTATTGATGGTGGATTTGCAGCTTATAGTGGTGTTTAAAAAATAATAAAATGAAACAAAAATTAGAACAAACTTGGAGATGGTATGGTCCAAATGACCCAGTTTCTTTGTCAGATATAAAACAAAGTGGTGCAACAGGAATCGTTTCTGCTTTGCATCATATTCCAAATGGAGAAGTTTGGACGGTTGAAGAAATAACCAAGAGAAAAGAAATTATTGAAAATGTAGGGTTGACTTGGTCTGTAGTAGAATCTGTACCAATTCACGAAAATATTAAAACCAAATCTGGAGATTATCAAAAGTATATAGATAATTACAAGCAAACACTTTTAAATTTAGGAGAATGTGGTATTGATATTGTGTGTTACAACTTTATGCCAGTATTAGATTGGACACGTACCAATTTAGATTATGAAGTATCAGATGAATCTACAGCATTACGTTTTGAAGCAGCAGCTTTTGCAGCTTTCGAATTGTATTTGTTAAAACGTCCAGGTGCTGAAAATGAATATTCAGATGCTCAAAAGCAAAAAGCGGCAGAGTTTATCAAAAATACATCAGAAGCAGAACAAACAAAGTTAATCAGAAATATTATTGCTGGTCTACCTGGTGCTGAAGAAGGATATACTTTAGAGGAATTTAATCAGATTTTAGCAACGTATAAAAACATTGGGCCAAAAGAATTAAAAGCGAATTTATTCTCGTTTTTATCGGAGATTATTCCTGCAGCAGAACAAGCAGGAGTGTTAATGTGTATTCATCCTGATGATCCACCATTTCCAATTTTAGGATTACCTAGAGTGGTTTCTACAGAACAAGATATTCAAGATATTTATAATGCAGTTCAATCACAAAATAACGGACTAACTTTTTGTACAGGTTCATTTGGTGTAAGAGCTGATAATGATTTAGCTGGAATGGTAGAACGTTTAGGAGATCGAATTCACTTTATTCATTTACGTGCTACAAAACGTGATGACGAAGGGAATTTCCACGAAGCAGATCATTTAGAAGGTGATGTAGATATGTATGCAGTAATGAAAGCTTTGGTTTTAGAACAACAAAAAAGAATTGCTTCTGGAAGACAAGATGTAAGGATGCCTTTTAGACCAGATCATGGTCATAAAATGTTAGACGATCTAAAAAAGAAAACCAATCCAGGGTATTCTGGTATTGGTCGTTTACGAGGTTTAGCAGAATTAAGAGGATTAGAATTAGGGATTAGACGTTCATTATAAAAAACAAAACAGAATAAAATTAAAAATATGGCAACAACTTTCGAAACAAGATATGCTTCAAGTCCGCAAGCAGTAAAAAAATACGACACACAAGAATTAAGAGATGAATTCTTAGTTCCAGATTTAATGCAACCAGGAAATATCAAATGGGTATATACACATTATGATAGATATATGGCTGGAGGTGCAGTGCCAACAACAGGTGCTTTAACTTTAGAAACCATTGATCCTTTAAAATCAGATTTTTTCTTAGAAAGAAGAGAAGTAGGTATTATTAATGCAGGAGGAACAGGAACTATCATTGCAGATGGTGAAGAATTTAAAATGTTACACAAAGATGCTTTGTATCTTGGTAAAGGTGTAAAAGAAGTGGTTTTTAAAAGTGATGATGCAAACAATCCTGCAAAATTTTATATGAATTCTGCACCAGCACATACTGCGTATTCAACAAAACAAGTAACCAAAGCAGAAGCAAATAAAATTGAGTTAGGTAGTTTAGAAACTGCAAATCACAGAACTGTTAATCAAATGATTATTGGCGGAATTGTAACTACCTGTCAATTACAAATGGGAATGACAGAATTAAAAACAGGTTCTGTTTGGAACACAATGCCAGCACACGTTCACGACAGAAGAATGGAAATTTATTATTATTTAGACATTCCTCAAGATCAAGCTGTGTGTCATTTTATGGGACAACCACAAGAAACACGTCATATTTGGATGCAAAATCACGAAGCTGTAATTTCTCCACCTTGGTCTATCCATTCTGGTTCAGGTACATCAAACTATACATTTATTTGGGGTATGGCAGGTGAAAACTTAGATTATAATGATATGGATGTTGCAAAAATTACAGATTTAAGATAAAAAAATGTCGCAAACTTTATTTGATATTACAGGAAAAGTAGCTTTAGTAACAGGTTCTACACACGGTTTAGGAATGTCTATGGCTATGGGTTTAGGAAAAGCAGGTGCTACAATTGTTGTGAATGGAAATTCATCGCAAGAAAAAATAGATAACGCAGTTGCTTTGTATAAAGAAGCTGGTATTAATGCAGTCGGTTACAAATTTAATGTAACTGATGAAGCTCAAGTAATCGACGCAATCAACAAAATTGAAAGCGAAGTTGGAAACATTCATATTTTAGTAAATAACGCAGGAATCATTAAAAGAACACCACTTGCAGAAATGGAAGTAGAAGACTTTAAACAAGTGATTGACGTTGATTTGGTAAGTCCGTTTATTGTTTCAAAACACGTTATTAAAGGAATGATGGAGCGTAAAGCTGGTAAAATCATCAATATTTGTTCTATGATGAGCGAATTAGGTAGAAATACTGTAGGTGCTTATGCAGCTGCAAAAGGTGGTTTGGTAATGCTTACTAAAAATATGGCTACAGAATGGGCTCGTTTTGGAATTCAAGTAAATGGAATAGGACCTGGTTATTTTGCGACTTCGCAAACCGCTCCAATTCGTGTTGATGGGCATCCATTTAACGATTTTATTGTTAATAGAACTCCAGCTAAAAAATGGGGAGATCCAGACGATTTAGCAGGAGCAGCTGTATTCTTATCATCTAAAGCAAGTGATTTTGTAAACGGACATATTTTATATGTTGATGGCGGAATTTTAGCAACAATAGGGAAACCTTCAAACGAAGAATAAAATGAGAAAAATAGCACTTTTTTTGGTTGGACTTTTACTGTTTACATCTTGTAAAGTAAGTCAAGAAGTAATATCAACAATTACTGTAAAAAACACTCTAAATATTGATCGAAATTTTGAAACAATTGAGATAGATATTTCTGGAGTAGCTCCAAAAAAAGTGTCTGATTTAGTAGTTTTAGATGCGGACAATAAGAATGTTACATCTCAAATTGTAGATTCTGATTTAGATGACAAAAATGATGTGATTTTATTTCAGCCATCCTTAAAAGCAAATCAATCTAAAAACTATACAATCGTAGTTTCTAAGGTTGAAAAAACAGCAGATACAGCCTATTGTTATTCGCGTTTTGTACCTGAAAGAACAGATGATTATACTTGGGAAAACAATAAAGTTGCTTTTAGAACTTTTGGACCTGTTGCACAAAAAATGGTGGAAGATGGTGTAAAAGGAGGAACTTTATCAAGTGGAATAGATGCTTGGTTAAAACGAGTTGAATATCCAATCATCAATTTATGGTACAAAAGAAATGATGAAAAATTAGGAGCTTATCATAAAGATTATGGTGAAGGTTTAGATAATTTTCACGTTGGTGTTAGTAGAGGTGTAGGAGGTACTGCAGTAAAAGTAGATTCTTCCTATCATTTTTCTAAAAACTTTACTTCTTATAAAACCATCACAACTGGTCCTATTAGAACAAGTTTTGTACTAACTTATGCAACTTGGGATGCTAATGGAAAACAAATTGAAGAAACCAAACACATTTCTTTAGATTATGGCCAAAATCTTTCTCGTTTTGAAATTGATGTGAAAGGGACAGAAACCATTTCTACAGGATTGACCTTGCACAAAAAGAAAGGAGTTACCAATCAAAATGATGCTAATTATTGGATTAGTCATTGGGAAACTTTAGACGATTCTCAAATAGGAACAGGAATTGTGACTACAAAACCATATTTTTCGGGTTCAGAAAAATATATCACTTCAAAGAAAGACGAAAGTAATCACTTTTTACATTTAAATGTTGTAGACAATAAAGTCATTTTTTACAGCGGTTTTGGATGGGTAAAGAGTAAACAATTCGATAATCAACAAGATTGGGAAAACTACTTAATAGATTTTTCTAAAAAAATAAATAGTCCATTAATTGTGACTAAAAACTAAATCAACCTAAAAAAATGAAGAAACCTCACTTTTTTCAATATCTACTTATATTAACCTTTTCAGTATTTGTTTTGGGTTGTCAATCAGAAGCTTCAATTACAACTTTAAGATTAGGTCATTCTTTAGATACACAGCACCCTGTTCATAAAGCAATGGTGATTTTAGGACAGGAAATAGAAAAACAATCACAAGGAAAATTAAAAATGAATATTTATCCAAGTGGTCAATTAGGAGGAGAAAGAGAATGTTTAGAATTGTTACAGATTGGTAGTTTGGATATTACCAAAGTTTCTGCAGCAGTTTTAGAAAACTTTATTCCAGAATACAAAGTATTTAGTGTGCCTTATATGTTTAGAGACAAAGCACATACCTTTAGTGTTTTTGATAGTGAGATAGGTGAAAGTTTATTGTTAAAAGGAGAAAAATTTAGACTTCGTGGATTAACGTTTTACGATGCAGGTAGTAGAAGTTTCTATATGAAAGAAGCACCTATAAAATCTCCAGCAGATTTAGTAGGTAAAAAAATTAGAGTACAAAAAAGTAATATGGCTGTTGCTATGGTGAATGATTTAGGAGGATCACCAACACCAATTTCTTGGGGAGAGTTATATACTGCATTACAACAAGGAGTTGTTGATGGCGCAGAAAATAATCCACCAAGTTTTTTTACGTCTAAGCATTATGAAGTTTGTAAGTATTATTCTTTAGATGAGCACACTGCTGTGCCAGATGTTTTATTAATTGGAACAGATACTTGGAGTCGTTTAAATGATGAGCAAAAAGAATGGGTTAGAAAAGCAGTAAAAGTAAGTACAATAGCGCAGCGTAAATTATGGGCAGCCTCTGAGAAAGAATCTATAGCTGCTGTAAAAAAAGCTGGTGTTGAAGTGGTTTATCCTGAGAAAAAACCATTTGAAGAACAAACCAAAGGAATATTACAACTATTTGATGGGAATGAAGAAATGAAAAGATTAATTACTGCTATAAAAAATCAACAATAATGAGAGCAAAAATTGACAGTATTTTAGAAAAGTTAGTGCTTATTATTTTAGTAATAATGTTACTAAGTGTAGTTTGGCAAGTATTTTCGAGATTCATTTTACGAGCACCAAGTACCATAACTGATGAAATTTCGAGTTTTTCATTAATTTGGGTTGGGTTATTAGGAGCAGCATATGCAGCAGGTAAAAATTTACATTTAGCTATTGATTTAATTCCAGAAGATATTGTTAAAAAAAGACAAAGTTTATTTAACGGAATTGTTTTTATTTCTATTGCTTTTTTTTCCTTTACAGTAATGATTATTGGTGGATTTAGATTGGTTCAATTGAGTTTTCAATTTGGACAAACTTCTGCAACACTAGAAATTCCTTTAGGATTTATTTATATGGTAGTACCTATTTCAGGAATTTTAATTTGCTATTACAGCATAGACACACTTTTAAATCAAAGAAAACTAAACAAAGCATAAGTTATGAATTTAGTAGAAGTCCTTATTTTAGTTATTAGCTTTTTAGTTTTCTTATCGTTAAGAGTACCAATCGCATTTGCTATAGGTTTAGCAGCTTTATTTACCTTATTAAGTGCAATGCCTTTTTTACCAAGTGTAACCACTTTGGCACAAAGAATGGCAACATCATTAGATAGTTTTACTTTGTCTGCAATCCCATTTTTTATACTTGCAGGACAAATTATGAATAGAGGAGGAATTGCAGTCCGACTCATAAATTTTGCCAAAGCCATAGTTGGCCCACTTCCTGGAGGTTTGGCTTTTGTAAACATCATTTCTTGTATGTTATTTGGAGCTATTTCTGGTTCTGCAGTGGCAGCAGCATCAGCAATTGGTGGTTTTATGAATCCGATGATGGAAAAAGATGGGTATGATAAATCGTTTAGTGCAGCAGTAAATATTACAAGTGCAACTACAGGGTTAATTATTCCACCAAGTAACGTGTTAATTGTGTATTCTTTAGCAAGTGGTGGAGTTTCTATTGCTGCTTTATTTATTGCAGGTTATGTACC